>Ga0123335_1003347_pt1 | contig 22422 bp, 14 predicted proteins | sample BiotimSIPDNA_2_FD_89707 | JGI IMG/M metagenome (GOLD analysis project Ga0123335, IMG submission 89707) | Anaerobic biogas reactor microbial communites from Washington, USA - Biogas_R2 time_0 SIP DNA | ecosystem: Engineered > Bioreactor > Anaerobic > Unclassified | place: Washington, USA...
TCGCCGATATCGTATGCATCGAAAAGATTATAGACTTCTTTTGGCCTCCCAGATTAGTCCGGTTTTCAGCGGCTTGAGATCAAAACGTGGGTGGGTGGCATCGAGAGCGTATCCAAGAAAGCTCTCGCCTCCGCTATCTTGACGTCTTCGAGAATGTAAACGTTTTGACGGTCTAGTGTGGCGACCGCCGCTTTGAAATCTTCCCACGCGATGCTTTGCGCGAAAGGAAGGGTGTTCAACAGCAGCGTTGCTTCACTTATTGTTATCTTTTTTTGTATTCTCTTTGGATTTCTCGCGTTCAGTTGGATGAATTTTTTCAATGCGGCTTCGTAAGATTCAAACCCGCTGTAGGACTGAGTGGATCCGATCATTTCCAGTCGTGGGTTCAAAAACATGGTATAGGGTACGATTTTACTCCCGATTTTTTTCGTGATCAGGTCATAGTAGTTGACCGTCTCAAAGGATGTGTTCGTTGAGTCTGCGTAGGTTCTGAAAGGATATTTCGCGTAATGGTCCTTTTCCGCTTCAGCGACGATCACGATGCATTGTTCTTTCAAGAGCGCCGCCAGAGAAGGATTAGAGAGAGCTTCGGTTTTCAACTGCTCGCAGGTCGAACACCCCGGCAGCGTAAACACGATCAGCACGCTCTTTTCCAACAAGACGGCCGCTTTCATCCCGTTCTCGATGTCGTTATAGACGACGTAGTCGGTAAAATTCAAAGCGCATATGGTGAGGGGAAGCAGCGCCCATAAACTTAAGCAGAAGACCTTTTTCATCATACTCAAACCCTCCGAAAACGGTAACGATTTGCGCGATTATACCACAAGCCGTTTAAAGAAATTTCGTCTGTTGTCCCCTTTAGGAGCGGATGCGACTTCAATGCCAATCGGTGGTACAATACCATAGTGATTAAAAATTCGCATTATGTCGCTAAGGAAGGGCCTTGAAAAGAAAATTCCACTCTATCGGGGTGCGCGATCTCATTGACTCCGTTTTGCGTTCGGGAAGCCTGGACAATTCGTTTTTCGCGCCGAATCGCCCGGTAGAAGGCACGCGCTATCATCAAAAAATACAGATGAGCGTTGGCAGCGAGTATCGTTCGGAAGTCCCGCTGTCCCATCGTTTTCTTTTTCAGGACGAAAACATCGAACTTGAAGTGAAGGGCAAAGCGGACGGGGTCTTTGAGAGTATCGAGGGAACCGTTATCGATGAGATCAAGATCCTGTTCGGAGACACGCGAAAAGTGAGTCGCGATACCTTTCCGAATCACTGGCATCAAGCAAAGTGCTACGCGTTTATGTGGGCCTCCCGGGAAAAACTGAATCAGATCGGCGTTCAATTGACTTATTTCTTCCCGGACAGGAACCGCACGCGTCGATTCAGAGAGATCTTCACAATTGAAGAGCTGGCCGGTTTCATAGAGCCTTTAGTCGGAAAATATGCACAACGCCTGGCCTTTTGCGAACGTTGGGGAAAGCGGCGGGACGATTCCATTCGGGAGCTCGTTTTCCCTTATCCTACCTACAACAAAGGTCAAAAGGAGTATATCGACCGCGTTTTTGGCGCGATCCGCGATCGGAAGATGCTTTTCGCCCAAGCCCCTACCGGTATCGGCAAGACGCTGGCCTCGGTCTTTCCCGCCGTAAAGGCGATCGGGGAAGGGTACGGGGAGAAGATCTTCTATCTCACTTCGAAAACCAGCACCCAAATGGTCGCCGAATCAACCTTCGATCTTCTCAGCGAATACGGATTGAAGGCCAAGGTCACGGTCATTACCGCCAAAGACAAGATCTGTTTCAAAGAAACCGCGCTGTGCGAGCCCTATTACTGCGAATACGCCGAGGGTCATTTTGACCGCGTCGACGAAGCCATTCAGGCGTTGTTGTCCGAAGAAAAAATCAATCGTTCTTTGATTGAGGAAACGGCGCGCGCTTTTCGGGTATGTCCCTTTGAGCTGTCTCTGGATGCGGCGCTCCTCTCGGATATCATTATCTGTGATTACAACTACGCCTTCGATCCCCGTGTATTTCTTAAACGGTTTTTTCTCAACGCCGGCGACTATATTTTTCTGGTCGACGAGGCGCATAATCTCGTTGACCGCGCGCGAGAGATGTTTTCTGCGGAGATCTTGCGTCAGGATGTGGAAGCCCTTGGGGAAGCTTTTCGGGCAGCGGATTTTGAGGTCTATCAAGCGACGGCGGAAATCAGCCGAAGGCTTCTGGATCGAGAGTCGGAGTTTCTAAAACGAGCCGACGCGCCGGAAGCTCAAACGGCATTACCAAAACAGCTGATCACGGACTTGAACGGCTTTCTCAAAGCGGCGGAAAAATGGTTGGAAGCCCATTACCGTTCGCCGCTCTCACGACCGTTGATAGACTTGTACTTCATTGTTAGCGCCTTCGTAAAAACCGCGGATTTCTTCGATGAGAAATACCGGGTTTACGATGAGTCAACACCGGAAGGCTTCCGAACTAAACTTTTCTGCCTGGATCCCTCCTCTCTGCTCTCGGAATTCCTGAAAAAAGGTCGTTCCGCTATTTTTTTCTCCGCGACGCTTCTCCCTCTCGATTATTTTGTCCGCTTGTTCGGAGGGGACGAAAACGCCGAGCAGTTGATCGTTCCTTCTCCCTTTCCCAGCGAAAACCTCTGTTTACTGGTGAACCATAAGATATCCACCACTTACCGAAACCGTGGCTTCACCCACGAAAAGGTTATTGAAATGATAGAAACGCTAGCCCAATCAAAAAAAGGAAACTTCCTCGTCTTCTTTCCCTCGCATAAATACCTTCAGCAGGTTTATCGATTTTTCGCTCTGAAAAACCCCGGTATGGACTGCATCGCTCAAAAGAGCCGTATGAGCGAGTCAGAAAGGCGTGATTTCATCGCGGCGTTCTCGGAGGATCGGGAAAATACGTTGGTCGCTTTCGCTGTCATGGGAGGGATCTTCGGAGAGGGCATCGATCTCAGGGGCGAAAAATTAAGCGGCGCCGTTATCGTGGGTGTCGGATACCCTCAGATCTGCCTGGAACGGGAGATCATCAAAGATTACTTCACGCATACGCTCGGGACCGGTTACGAATACGCTTACGTTTACCCCGGTATGATCAAAGTAATGCAGGCCGCAGGGCGAGTTATCCGCTCTCCCGAAGACCGAGGGGTAGTCCTCCTGATTGATGAACGCTTCGGATATCCTTCTTACCAATCGCTCTTTCCTCCTGAATGGGCGCACGCACGAAAAATCTCTTCTTCTACGCTTTCGCCCTTGCTAAAGGCATTTTGGAAGAAAAAGTAATAATTTTAAACCCTTTCGTTGAATAAGGTATATAATTACTATGTATTCGCCGGTTTCCGCCGCAGCCGTCTCGCCGTTTTATTCTTCTGCTTTTTAAGACAATTAAGAGAACAGTAATGGGGAGGAGGTTTGTAATATGAAAAGAAGCATCCGAGCGATCATCCTGGTGAGCATGTTCACCTTACTCGCGGTTATGTTTTCCGCCCTTTCATGTACCGTTACTTCCGGAGGGATTTCCATTAGCGTCTACAACAATCAAGGCGCCGGCATCGTCGTTAAAGTTTATGCAGACGATGTGGAAATAGCCGATATCAGCAACGGGTCCTTCGCGCTTCGCACTGTAGACTTCAATACCATCCTAAAGATTTATAGTTCCACCTATTCCCAGTGGCTGGCTATCACAGAAGACGGCAGTTCTTGGTTTCCATCCTATCCGGTAACGCAACCGGTTTCATTCTATGTAAAATACAACATCTTCGATTTGTGGCATGTGCAAGTCATGCCTTAATGGAGACTGTCCAACTTAAGCCTAATGCCGTAAAAAAAGGAATGCTTTATGAGGGTTATACAGTTGCGGAAATCAAACGATGACCCGAATTATCATGGCTTATGACGCGCTTTGGGAGCGCCCGACTTAAGTTGGGCACGGGTTTTTTAGAAGGGCATACTTCGAGCTTCATCCGTCAGCATCAATTTTTCATATCGAGTGAATTATTCTCGTTCCCGTATGATCTCATTGCCCGACTAAAGTCGGGCGCTCCATTTAGAGCATCATTTTCGTGTATTTGTATAAGAACCCATCCACGAAAAACCCGAAAGAACGTAATCGCTTAGGAACGACGGATTTTTGTTAGGAACGGGAAAAGACCGCATTCTCGCGAATTTTTCCTGGGTTTTCGTTCTCATTATCAGCATTAGGAAAAAACGTAATACATCTTATCCCTGTTTCGAAAAAAGAAAATTATCGTATGAACGGATTCCGGTTTCCATCCCAATCATCTCGCCATTTGATTCTTCTGTTTTGATAGGAACAGTTCTGAGAGCAGGGGAGGAGGTTTTTGTTATGAAAAGAAGTATTCGAGCGATCATCCTGGCGAGCATGTTCACTTTACTCGCGGTCGTGTTTTCTGCCCTATCGTGTACCGTTACTCCCGGAGGGATTACGATTACGATCTACAATAATCAAGGAGCCTGTATCGACGTGGATGTGATCGCGAACGATTTAAAAATAGCTGAAGTAAACTATGGAGCGGTTACCTATTGTAGCGTTAATCCTAACAGCGTGATAAAAATTTATGATTCGACCCATCTAAATTGGCTTCTTTTCAGTGATGGCGGATTCTGGACCTCCACCTATCAAGTTTCAATGAACGTGACCTTTATCGTAAGATACCATCACCTTGATGGTTGGTACGTAGAAGTGACGGTTTGACGCAACGGATCGCGTTATGGAACCGAAGGCAAAGGTTAAGGCTTTCGATATCGAAAAACTCCTTCACTCATTGTGGCTAAAAGGTTAAGCCTTTCGTCGAAGAAGAGCAGATCCGCGCGTCCGCCTTTTCGTATCGTTCCCACGCCGTCGGTTTCCAATCCAAAAAACCGGGCAGGATTGAGCGTGAAGGGGAGCAAAGCGTGTGAGATTTGAACGCTTTTTCCGGAAACAAGCTGCTTGAATACCTCTAAAAGTCCCGTCACCGGCGCAACATCCACCCGTATGCATTCCCGTTCTTCGTTGAAAACAGGGAAACTTCCCAAACCATCGCTGCTCACCATGACATTAAACCAATGTTTTTGTTCAGAAAGGGGTTTCAGGAGTGAAGCGGTCTCTTTTCCGGCCGTAAAGTCGATAGATCCGCCGCGCTCTTCGATCCAACGCATGCCTTCCGCGAGTACGCGTTCGTTTCGAGATATGTGGGTCGGTAATAGTTGGGAAGCCGGAAAGGTTCGGTCATCAGTCGCTTCGAAGAGTGGGCTTAACCCTTCTGATCCGTCTCCCATGTGGAGAACGAGCTTTCCCGCCTTTCCGCTGGTCAAACCGGCCACGCGACAATCCAACCCTAACCGTTTGAGTTCTTGCGCGGTCAAGCCGGATCCGCGATGATCCGCGACCGCCAGCTCGCCAAACCCTAAAACTTCGCGGATCAGAACGATGTCCTGCACGACATCGCCGGTGATCGTTTTCGGGGGATATCGGTAGTTTCCGGTCAGCATAAACGCGTTCAACCCCTGCGTTCTGAGCTGCATCGCTTTTCCGTAAAGGCTTTTCAGGTCTCGGGTCACGCCGTCGGTTCCCAGCACCCCTAAAACACTCGTCGTGCCGGTATCAAAGAACATTTCGGATGTCCCTTCCGGCGTGCGGGTTCCGAAGCCACCCTCCCCGCCGCCTCCAATCAGGTGAACATGACCGTCGAAAAATCCCGGGACAACGATCACTTCACCCGCCGCATCCCAGGAGGCCGATGCGACGGTTTCAACCCTCTCGTCGGGAAGAAAAAACGGATCGATCGTTTGACCGATCGACAGGATCCGCCCACTGCCGATCAGCAAGTCGATCTTTCCTAAGTCCTTGGGCGCGTAGGCGCGCAGGTTTTTGAGCAGCCACATCCGGGTCACCTCTCCTTATCTTTTCGGCCAATCGATCAGAAGGTGGTCGAACAGGTCATTCACGTTTCCGCCGACTGCCCGGTCGATCTCCGCTCTCACGCGAAAACACTCTTGCCAAAAATCGAAGACCTTCTCATTGATCGAATTTCTCAACGCCGTTTCCATCAGCCGCACTTCCATCACCATCGGCCCGTAGGCCGTCGCCATAAAGTCGGCGATCTGGATGATTTTGTCGGTAAGATCGTATTCGATCCGATCTAAATACGATCTTACGAACTCTAATTGCCCCGCAGAAAAGTCCCAGCGCGTATGCGCAATCAGCCGCTTGCCCGGAAATGCGTGCGTGATACAATACCGCGCAAGATCCGAGTAACCCAGTTCACTTAAGTAGTCGAAGCCGTCGACCGTATGACGCACACCGGATTTTCCGCAAATCCTCCCGATATCATGGAGCAGGCCTCCCATTTCACACCATTCCGGATCCGCTCCCGGAATCTCCTGAGCAATGCGAAAGGCCACTTGGGCGGCTACGATGCTGTGGTCTTTCCAAAGGCCGGGGTTTTTCTCGTAAGCGGTATCGAGAAGAGAAAGTGCCGTTTCTTTTTTCGGGATCGAGGCGCGTGTTTCTTCTTTGGTCGATCCGCTGATTTTGTCGGAGATCAGCATGGTTAGGTTCCTTTCACACGATTCGTCGTGAAGAGCGCGACAAGCGATTCGTATTATGCGGCTTTTCGGTTTATTTTCTCTCTTCGCTCTTTCGATCGGGCGCCAAGGTGATCCGGTTTCTTCCTGATTCTTTGGATTGGTAGAGCGCTTTATCCGCCGCCTCGATTAGTGATGTCGCGTCATCTTCCTTGCCTGGGATCGTCCAAAGGGCGCCGATACTGACCGTTATCCGGTCCGATACCGGCGAATAGGCGTGCATAATGGCCAAGTCTTCTACCGCCTTTCTCAACTTTTCCGCCACAAAAAGGATTCCATCGAGTTGCACTTCGGGCAAGATACACAAAAACTCTTCCCCGCCATACCGCCCTACCGAATCTCCCGGTCGAAGCAGCGTCCCCTGCAAAGCCTCTGCGATCCGAGTTAAGCAAAGGTCGCCGGCAACGTGGCCGTAGTGGTCGTTATAGTCTTTGAAATGATCGATATCGATCATGAGCAACCCGATCGAACGATTCATTCGAAGCGCTCTCTTCACTTCTTTCTCCATAGCGGCATCAATCGCCCTTCGGTTAGGAATGCCTGTTAGGCGATCGACGTTCGAAAGTTGAAAAAGCTCATCTCGTGCCCTTTTCAACTCTATATGATTTCGAACGCGCAATCGGATGATATCCGGGTTGTACGGTTTGCGAATATAGTCGATCGCGCCCAATTTCAACCCCTCCGATTCGTTCACAACCTCGTTGAGAGCCGTAACGAAGATGATCGGGATATCTTTCAACAGGTCGTCTTGTTTGATCAGACGACAGACTTCGAAACCGTTCTTATCGGGCATCATCACGTCCAACAAGATCAAGTCCGGCAAATAGTCTCCTGCGATCTTCAACGCGTCGGGGCCGTTCGTCGCGAATAAAAGCCGATACTCTTCATTCAAAATCGCATTCATCAAATGGATATTGTGGGGGATATCGTCAACTACCAGAACAGTCTGCTTCGCCATTTAACCACCTCTGCCGAATACATATCAATAATGACTGCGCTTCTTCAAAATACAGGTCATTGATTTTCTCGATCAATTTTTCGAAAAGTCCATCCCGCATCTTTTCCGTGCAATGCGTTCTTATTCTATCCAATAAGGATAGGGATCTGAGGTCATGGCTGGACAACGCGGTGTCCAACTCGCTCAAAAGCTCGAAAAACTCCTTTTCGCTAGGTGTTTCACTGGGTTGCCGTTCTCTGACAAACTTCTTCAATACCGTATATAAGTCCTTCTGTAAAATCGGCTTGGTTAAGTAATCATCCATGCCTGCCTCCAGGCATCGTTCCCGATCCCCCTTTATCGCCGAAGCCGTGACAGCGATAATCGGCGTTCGGTATCCTTTCCCCGCTTCCCACTCGCGGATGTGACGGGTCGCTTCATAACCATCCATTTCGGGCATCCGCACATCCATTAAAATCGCTAGAAACCTTTGGTTCTGAACCGCCACGATCGCTTCGTGTCCGTTCACCGCTTCAACGATTTCGACCTTCGGAAAGGCGATCGATATATAGGAGCCGAGTAGCTGTCGATTGAGGGGTTGGTCTTCGACCAACAAGATCGAAACGGGGTCTTTTCGGATGGGAGATTCCGCGGCCTTCTCACGGGGTTGAGGCCATCCGTTTGCGGCGCAACCCGATTGCCTTGAGAAACCGTCAAGACATCTCTTCAATTCGTTAACTTTCGCCGGTTTTACGAGGACACACTGAATACCCTGGTTTTTCAGCTCGCCGAAGACGGTCAAGTCTTCGGCAGACCATTGGGGGTTTTGACGTAATTGCCGAACCGTCTCCAAACCATCCATTTCCGGCATGAGGTGGTCCAGGATGAGGAGATCGAAAGGTCCCCGATTTTCCAAAAGTTTCAGAGCGGCTGAACCACTTTCGCAGACGACGACATCCAACCCCCAGTTCGTGAGAGTATGTTCCAGGATCGTTCGATTGTTTTCATTATCATCCGCCACCAAAACGCGGCGGACATTTCGAGACGGGAACGTGTCGCGCATTTTTTGTTCTTCCGTTCGGGCTCTTAGGGAGAAGAAGAACCGGGAGCCCTCTCCGAGTTTACTTTCAAAACGGATTTTCGAACCCATTTTTTCGACAAGCAAACCGGAGATGGCTAATCCAAGGCCCGTTCCGCCATATTTGCGGGTGATGGACTCATCGCCCTGCGAAAAAACATCGAACAATTTATCCTGGTAACTTTCGTCTATGCCGATGCCGGTATCTCTCACCGAGAAGGCATAGGATCCTTCAAACTCATTTTGCGGGAGATAGGCCACTTTTAATTCGACTTCCCCGCTATCCGTAAACTTGATCGCGTTGCTTAGCAGATTCGTCAGCACTTGTTTTAACCGGATGGAATCCAGATACGCAAAACGGGGAATATCCGGTTGGATATTCAATAACAATTCCAGGCTCTTTTTCGCGGCTTGGAGTTTTACGATATCGGTTGACTCTTCCACAAGATGGATAAGATCGGTTTTTTGCAGATTGAGTTCCATTTTCCCGGCTTCGATCTTCGAAAAATCTAAAATGTCGTTGATAATATTCAGCAACGCCTGCGCCGCCGTGTTGGTGTTTTCGGCATACAAACGCTGCGTTGGTGGGAGCGAAGCATGTTTTAGCAAGTCGGAAAACCCGATGATCGCATTCAGCGGGGTTCGAATTTCGTGGCTCATGTTGGCAAGGAAGTCTGATTTCGCTTTATTTGCCGCTTCGGCTTGTTCTTTAGCTTCTACAAGTATTTTTTCCATCTGTTTACGTTCCGTCGTGTCGATCGCGTTCCCGACATAAGAGGCCAGCTGTCCCTGTTCATCAAAGATGGGAGCCACTACGCAACGGTGCCAGCGCAAGGATCCGTCCCGATGGTTCACACGGTATTCCCGGTCAATTTTTGAGAGATTCTTTTCGAAGATCTCTTCGTTAATTGTTTGGAGTTTGGGATAATCTTCCGAAAAGACATAGGCGCTATAATGCCTGCCGATCAACTCTTCCGGGCTATATCCCAATAAAGCTTGACAGCTCGGAGAGATATAGGTGATCTCACCCTTCACGCCAATGGAATAAATCAAACTCAAACTGTTATCGACAAGCGTCCGGTATTTCTCTTCAGCCTTCACCAACTCTTTTTGCACCATTACTCGGGAAGTCACATCTTTAACGAACTCCAACACGGCTGGGCGCCCATCCCAGGCGATTTTCGCCCCACTGATCTCGACCCAGCGAATCTCTCCCTTTCTATTGAGGATGCGAAAGACATACCCTTGTTCGACCTTCTCCCCGGATAATCTTCCACGGAAGTTTCGCATCACCCATTCACGGTCCTCTGGATAGATCAGATCCGAAAACTTCATTGTTAGGATCTCTTCCTTAGAGGCCGCGGAGATCTTCAAAGCTTCGGGATTGTAGAAGACAAATCGTTGATCCTGAACGACCACGATCCCTTCTTTCGCGGTTTCGATCAAAAGCTTATACTGTTCTTCCTGCTCCTGAAGAGTTGTTTCCATCTCTTTTTTGGCCGTCACATCTCGAGCGGTCGCGTAGATACGCAGGCCTTCCATTGAGGCGCGCCATTCTAAAAATCGGTAAGTTCCGTCCTTTGTCCGACAGCGGTTCGAAAGATCTGATACCTGTTTCAGTTCATTTAACCGATAAAAGGCTTCTCGAGTCTGCGCCATATCCTCCGGGTGGATAAAGTCGGCGATCTTTCCGTTCAGGATTTCTTCTCGTGAAAAACCTAAAACCTTCGTCCAAATCTCGTTGATATGTAGGAATCGCCCTTCGGAATCCAAAATGCACATGAGATCGAGATTGACCAAGAAGAACCTTTCGAGTTCCCTCTGAGTTTTCATTTCTTTGGTGATATCCAAAAACGTCGTATAAAAAAACTCTTTTTCCTTCGAAAATATCTGAACTTTATACCACCGATCGGTTTTTGAGAAATACCGATCGATCTCTTTTACGCCGCCGCTAAGGGCGACCTCCCCACACATCTTCACCCAATCGTCCGGTTCATCCATCCATTCGTTCGCGGATTCACTAAAACGGCTATTTTCTATGAGGAGTTGAGCGACTCTCACCATTTTTGCGAAGGCAGGATTGGTTTCCACATACTCGTAATCAACCGGAATTCCCGTTTCGCCAAGGATTATCCGGTTATATGAATAACCAAACGGAGATACGCAGGATAGTGGGCAGTTCACATACTTCGGTTTCATCGCTTACCCTCTCCAATCATGCTTCCCTTGCAAAAAGCCTCGGTGTATCGCTCACGATGTCTTATGACGGATAATTTTACCATACTCCGCGTCCGTTTATTTTTCGATTGTGTCATCTTGTTCAAGCAGGTAACGCTCGAAAACTTTACGTCTGAGCTTTCCCTCGTTCCCGCCCGATGAGAACGCATCGGCCAATCGTTGTTATTGAAGCGGAGGCGACGGGCCTCTCCACGAATGTGGTATAATTTTAGCGGATTCTACTTCCGGGAAACGCGAAAGAAGAGGTGTTCTATGAGCGAACAAAATAACTCCCCAAAAAAGTACCGTTTGGTCACACGAAGCGATTTCGACGGTCTCGTGTGCGCCATCCTGCTCCGCGAGCTGAACATGATCGAAGATATTCTTTTTGTCCATCCTAAGGATATGCAAGATGGAAAGATACCGGTCACTGACTCGGACATCACAACGAATCTGCCTTTTGTGGAGGGAGTTTTTTTAGCTTTTGACCACCATTTGAGCGAAGTGGCTCGTGTCGGAGGAAAGAAACCGAACCACATCATCGACCCGAACGCGCCTTCGGCCGCCCGAGTCGTCTATAACTACTACGGGGGAAAAGATACTTTCCAGGCGATCCCCGACGATATGATGCGGGCGGTGGATAAAGGAGATTCGGCCCAGTTCTCCAAAGAAGATATCCTCAACCCGACAGGTTGGGATCTGATGAACTTCCTGATGGATGCCCGGACGGGTTTAGGACGTTTCCGCAATTTCAGGATTTCAAACTATCAGTTGATGATGGATCTCATCGGATACTGCAAAAACCACCCGATCTCACAGATCTTGGAACTGCCCGATGTGAAAGAACGGGTTGATTTCTATTTCGCCGAAGAAAAACTTTTCCGCGAACAGATTTCACGCTGCGCGAAAGTGTATCGAAACCTCGTTGTCTTGGATCTGCGAGAAGAAGAGACCATCCACGCGGGAAACCGGTTTATGGTTTACGCGTTGTTCTCCGAATGCAATATCTCGATTCACCAAATGTGGGGGCTTAAAAAACAAAACACCGTTTTCGCCGTTGGAAAATCGATTCTCAATCGGACTTCAAAGACGAATATCGGCGCTTTGATGCTGAAGTACGGGGGTGGCGGACACGCGAATGCCGGCACCTGCCAAGTCCCCCACGAAGAGTCCGAAAGGGTGCTCAAGGAACTGATCCATCAGATCAATAAAGACGGATAGCCATCAAATCACGTTTGGCTGAGCTCTCTTTCGATGGTTTGAGAATCCTTTCCCTCCAAAATCGCGATACGGTCGATCAGAGGCGGGTGAGTGCTCAGCAGGTTCGCGAGCAGGCCGCGCTTCTCGGCAAGGCTTCTCTTTTTCGGCTCGGAGATGAAGAGATGCGCGGTCGCGCTGTTGGCCGATTTCGTTATGACCGGTAGATTGAGAATCTTCCGCAACGCCAAACTCAACCCCATCGGATTCCGGGTCATCTCCGCGCCGGTCGCGTCCGCCAGAAACTCTCTCTTTCTTGAGATCGCAAAGGTCATCAACCGGCTGATTTGACCGATGAGAAACATAACCCCCGCCGTCAACAGCATCGCCACCGCTATTCCGGCGATACCACCGCTGTCTTTGGATTTTCTGGATCTCCCGCCCGTCTGAAAAAGCGTTAACCCTCCGCGGAAGGCGATCATCGAAAGGAGCAGCACGCCGCCCACCAACGCACTAACCGTCGTCATGAGCAAAATATCCCGATTCTTCACGTGCGCCAGTTCGTGAGCCAACACGCCTTCGGTTTCTTCTCGGTTGAGATGCTGAAGCAATCCGGTCGTGACACAGACATGGGCTTTCTCCGGTTTGCTTCCCGTGGCGAAAGCGTTGATCGACGCGTCGTTCATCACATAGATTTTTGGTTTCGGCAATCCGGAGGCCAGGGATAATTCCTCGATGATATTCAACAGCTGTTTTTGCTCCAAATCCTTGGTATCAGGATTCACTTCCTGGGCGTTGACCGATTTTAGGACTATCCCGGCGCCCGAGGACAGAGAGACGACAGTTTGGATCAGCGTGATCACGATCAGAACGCCCGTAATCAGAAAACCCGTTCCAAAGGCGTAATCCAAACCGATTCCCGCCACCGTCACGATCGCAAACATAAGAATAACCAATAGGGTTGTCTTTAAAAGATTCTTTTTTTGCTGCTCGTAAAAATTCATCGCCACAACCGAACCCTCCTTTTGGATCAAGCGGTTCCAGCGCTCCTCTCTGTATGTTTCCGGCAGCCCGCGCTGCTTCGAGAAAACGCATTCACAGAGTATTATATCACGATAGAAAGGGAAGCCTATCGGGTTTTTCGATCCGATTTTCCCACCTGTGCCGACATTTAAGCCGTCATCGTTTTGCTTCTGGGGTATGAATCAGGAGCGGTACGAAAGCGGGCGATTCGCCGCTTTTTTTTGTGCCGAACCGCTTTCTTTGCTATAATCGAAACAGATGGCATCATCGACGCTGATCGGAAGGATCTGAATTCTCCATGAGCCTGTTTTTGTATATTTGCCTTTTATTTATTTCGGCGATCATCGCGGGATTTTTGGTCATATACAGTCTCTCAAAAAAGCCGGCGGCCGGTAGCGTTGATATGGCGATTTTGATGTTTCTGGTGATGATCTGGTGTTCGGCTTCGATCTTTGAAGCCGTCAGTCAAACGGTGGAAGGCAAATTTTTATGGTCGATCTTCTCGTATATCGGCAGCCAACCGTTTACCGGCGTTGTCCTGCTTTTTGCGCTGCGATACACCGGTCGGGACAAAAAGTTGACGCCGTTTCGGATCGGAATGCTCTTCATTTTTCCGATCATCATCATTGTCCTCGCGATCACAAACCCCTGGCATCGCCTCTTGTGGCCAAACATCACCTTAAGAGCCGTTCCGGGGGGAGTTGCCGGTGTCTTTGAGCACGGCATGTTCTTTTGGCTCTCGGTTATTTATAACTATACGATCGCGATTTGGGCGATTTTCCTATTATGCCGCTATTTCTTGTTTTCGAGAGACGCTAGTGTGCCCAAACGCTCCAAAGAGTTGTTTATCGCGTCCCTTTGCCCGATCGCGGCGAACCTGGTCTACGCTTTTGCTCCCGACTTGCTCGGCGGATTCGACCCCACCCCGCTTTCGTTTACGGCGATGAATTTTCTGCTGGCGATGGCGAGTTTTCGGTTCCGATTCCTGGATCTGGTGCCCGTTGCCTGGGAACGCGTCATCAATACCTTTGACGATGGCGTTCTTGCGCTCGATCATTCCCATCGGATCGTCGGATGGAATCCCCGTCTTGAAAAATGGTTGGGACTTGCCCCGGAGAATCGGGGGTGGGAGTACGAGAAGGCATTTCTTGACTGGCCCCAATTGATACAGCTCATTGAAAATACCGAAAACGGAAGCAAAGCCCTGGCGCTGATCACGCGGGATCAAGAAGAACGCATCATGGAGGTGCGTGTGACCCCGTTTTCAAATTATCGTGGTCAGATCAACGGAAAGATCGTCATTTTTCAGGATGTTACCGAGCAAAAAACGATACAAAGGGAACTGGAAAACGCGCGGAATCAAGCAGAAGCCGCGAACAGAGCTAAAAGCGACTTTCTCGCGGCGATGAGCCACGAGTTGCGAAACCCGCTACAAGGCATCTCCGGTATCGTCTTTCTTCTTTCGAAAACCCCTTTGGATTTTGAGCAAAAACAGCAGATGGAGCGATTGGAATCCGCTATGAGAACATTAAGTGGGATTATCAACAATATTCTTGACTTCTCAAAAATAGAATCCGGCAAGCTTTCGCTGGACGCGGTTGATTTCAATCTCAGGCTGATAACCCAGGACGTATTCTACCTCTTCGATTCCCTTGCCACCGAAAAAGGTCTGAGGATGGAATTGAAAATCGAGGACTCTTTACCCGTCGATTGCAACGGAGATCCCTTGCGCGTGAAGCAAATTTTGATCAATCTCGTCAGCAATGCCGTGAAATTTACCCCTTCTGGAGGACATATCGCAATTACCGCCCGGGGGGCTTCCCATGAAGAAGAAGGGAAACGGACCGCGTTTTTCGAGGTGGCGGATACGGGTATGGGGATCCCGGAGGAAAAAGGGAAGCATCTCTTCGACCCTTTCTACCAAGGGGACGCCGCCGTCGCCCGCCAATTTGGCGGCACTGGATTGGGCCTTACCATCGCGAAGGACCTCGTGGAAAAAATGGGGGGACAGATCACCTTCGAAAGCCGCCTGGGGTTTGGCACGATCTTCGCGTTCAAGCTCAGACTGACTCCGGCTTTATCTCCCGCCATGATCGAACCCAAAGAGGGGGAACCTAATTCTCGCCTCTTCTGCAAAAACGTGTTATACGTGGAGGATAATGCGGTAAACCGGATGATTCTGACCGAGATTCTCACCTCTTTTGGTATGGGTGTTTCGGCCGTTTCCAGCGGAAAAGCCGCATTTGAAGAAGCGAAGAAAAACGTTTACGATCTGATGATCACGGATATCTTTTTACCGGATATGGAAGGGTACGAGTTGACCCGCTTACTTCGCGGTGTTCTGCCGAAACTGTGGCCGATTATTGCCTTAACCGGAAACGGATCGCAAGAAGCCAGAGATAAGGCTTTAAAAGCCGGAATGGACTCCTTCCTCGTGAAACCGGTATCACCAAACGTTTTACGCGAGGAGATCAGTCGGCTCTTAGGGGATGCGGGGTCGCCCGTTTCGGGTAAGTCCGCTTCCGAGATCGCCCCGGCGATGGCATTGTCAGAGCCTTTGCCCGGTATTGACAAACAGTCGGCTCTTGAGTTGGTCGGTGGAGATCTCGACATCTACCGGGAAGCCCTGAAACTGTTCGTCCTTTCAATACGGAACCTAGAAAAGTCTTTCGGCGATTCCTTGCGTCGCGGTTGTTTCTCGGATGCTGGAAAAACCCTTCATCGAACAAAAGGCGCGGCGATGGCAATTGGTGCGAACGCGTTTGCGCGATCATGCGCTGAACTCGAGAAAACGCTGGAAGAACAAATGCCGGAAAGCCTTGAACCTACGCTCGACCTGTGGTTACGGCAATTGAACCAATTGTTGGGGTCAAAAGAAATCGAAGCCTTTATCCGGGAGGGATCGCAGTGAAATTCGACAAACCTTTTAAAATCGGAGCCCACATGGGTATCTCTAAAGGGTTTCATCTTGTGCCGAAGGAGACGGTCGAGGAGGTAGGTGGTAATGCTTTCCAGATCTTTAACCACAGTCCGCGCTTTTGGAAAGTCTCTCTGCCTTCCGAAGAAGATGTGGTCCTCTTTCACCAAAGCGTTGCTCAGTACCGCTTGGACTATAAAAACACCCTGGTCCATTCGAGCTATCTGATCAACTTGGCCAGCCCGAAAGATGAAGGGTATGAAAAATCCATCGCGACGATGATTCAAGAAATAAAGATCTGCGATCTTTTGAAAATCCCGTATTTAAACGTGCACCCGGGGAGCCATCTCGGAGAAGGGGAAGGGTTCGGCATTTCGCGTATAGGAAACGCGTTGAACCGCATTTTTATCGATACACCGGATTCACAAACGATGATTTTGCTGGAAGGTGTCTCCCCGAAAGGCGGCAATATCGGGTATTACCCGTCGCAGATGAAAGATATCATCGACTGTGTGCATCCCGATTTCGCCCATCGCATCGGGTACTGTTACGATACCTGTCACGGGTTCGACGCCGGTTTCAACATCACAAAGCAAGAGGGCGTTCAAGGATTGATCGACGCCATCCGCAAGGACCTGGGCTGGGATCGTCTGAAGATGATCCATCTCAACGACAGCAAATACCCGCTCAACGCGCATCAGGACCGGCACGCCCGCATTGGAGAAGGGACCATCGGCAAAGAGGGTTTTAAAACCTTCTTTTCTTTCAAAGAGTGGCAGGATATCCCACTCCTTCTGGAAACGCCAGGAGATAATCCTGAACACAGGGAAGACATCGAAACCATCCGCGAGATCCTTCATGAGATCGATCCCGCGGATGGTTGGGATTGGAGAAAAAGCTAAATCGTGGTTTACGCTTTCTTGTGATACCGAACGACCGGATTTTTCGTCGCGCTCGTTTCGTCCAGCCGACGGACCGGGGTAGTGGTCGGCGCTTCTTTGAGCCGTTCGGGACTTCGTTTGGCCATGTCCACTAATTTTTTCAAGACGGTTACAAAGCGATCCAACGTATCTTTGGTCTCTGTTTCCGTCGGTTCGATCATAACGGCTTCGTGAACGATCAGCGGAAAGTAGATCGTCGGTGGATGAATACCGTAGTCCAATAACCCTTTCGCGATATCCAGCGTCTTGATCCCCCACTCTTTCAACCGGGTGCCGTCCGCTACGAACTCATGCATGCAGATTTCATTGTGCGGCACATCCAAGAATTCCGCGATTTGCACTCTCAGATAGTTGGCGTTCAAGACCGCCATCTCGCTTGCCATCTTCAACCCTTCGCCACCCATCGATAAAATATACGCCATCGTCCGGATTAAAACATTGAAATTGCCGAAATAAGCCCGGACTTTTCCGATCGACTTCGGCCGTTTGGCGTTGCACCAGTAAACGCCGTTCTCAGGATGCTTTTCGATAACAGGCACCGGCAAGTAGGGTTGCAGAACTGCTTTCACGCCAACGGGCCCGCTCCCGGGACCACCCATTCCGTGCGGTGTCGAAAAGGTCTTGTGGACGTTAAAATGCATTACGTCAAACCCCATGTCTCCCGGGCGCACCTTTCCCATGATCGCGTTGAAGTTCGCGCCGTCATAGTAAAGCAGCGCGCCGGCTTCGTGCGCCATCTGCGCGATTTCGCAGATTTCGTTTTCAAACAATCCCAAGGTGTTCGGATTCGTCAGCATGATGGCGGCGATGTCCGGCCCAAGCGCTTTTTTCAGCTCGGCGATATTGACGCGACCGTCCTCGGTAGACGGGATCTCAACGATCTCGTACCCGCACATCGCAGCGGAGGCGGGATTCGTTCCATGCGCGGAATCGGGAACGATCACCTTTTTTCGCTCAAAATCCCGACGATCTTGATGGTAGGCGTAGATCATGCGCATGCCCGTGTATTCCCCGTGGGCGCCGGCGGCCGGCTGCAAAGTAACCGCATCCATTCCGGATACGATCTTCAACGCTTCCTGGAGCTCGTACATCAGCGCCAAGGCCCCTTGTATAGAAGATTCCGGCTGATACGGATGAATTTGTTGAAAGCCTTCCAAAGCGGCAACGGCTTCATTCAACTTGGGGTTATATTTCATCGTGCAAGAACCCAGCGGGTAAAACCCGTTATCCACGGAGTGATTGAGCTTCGACAGGTTGGTATAGTGACGGACCACATCCACTTCCGACACTTCCGGAAGTTCCGCGTCCCGGGAGCGGATGTACGCTTCGGGGAACATATCCTGCAGGGAGAACTCCGGAATTTCTTCTGCGGGGATGTCATAACCAGTATGACCGGTTTCGCTTTTTTCAAAGATCAGCTTGTCGTCCAGACGGTAACCGCTCAGTCGTTCACTCATACGATTTCCTCCATTCGCGCCGCCAGAAAATGGATATCTTCGATCCGATTCGCCTCAGTAACCGCAAACATGCATAGATGGTCGTAAAAACTCTCCCGATAGAAATGTTTCAGCGGTAACGGCCCGAGGATATACTGTTCCATTAGCTCTTTCTGTAAAACTTCCGGCTCAACGTTCGATTCGACGACGAATTCATTGAAGAATGGTCCCGAAAATCGCGAACGATACCGTTCCATCCGTTCGATCCGGGCGTGAAGGGCATGCGCTTTTTGCGCCGATTGCAGGGCGACCGCTTTTAGTCCTTGCTTGCCCAGCAAAGCCATATAAAGAGTCGCCACGAGCGCGTTGTGCGCATGGTTGGAACAGATGTTGGAGGTGGCTTTCGCTCTTCGGATATGTTGTTCGCGCGTTTGAAGCACCATCACAAATCCGCGATGGCCATCGATGTCCTTCGTCTCCCCGATGATGCGTCCGGGGATATTGCGGATATACTCCTTCTTTGTCGTGAGAAGACCGAGACTCATACCGCCCAGATATAGCGAACCTCCCAAAGGCTGCCCCTCTCCGCAGACGATATCCGCGCCCAAGTCTCCGGGCGCTTTCAGCACACCGAGCGCGATCGGGTTGGCGTTGACTGCCATTAGCGCGTCCGGAACCGCCGCGCGTAAAGCCTGGATATCCTCGATGATGCCGAAGAAGTTGGGGTATCCCACCAGGAATCCCGCGCATGCTTCGGTAACGACCGCTTTCATCTCTTCCGGTTCGGTCATTCCGGTTTCTCGATTGTAGGGGAAAGTGACGATCTCGATGCCCATCGGTTCGGCGACGGTGCGTATGACTTCGAGGTATTCGGGGTGGATGGCTTCGGAAACGGCGAACTTCATCTTTCGTTTGATGCGGCACGCCATCAGCATGGCTTCTGCCGCCGCGCTGGCCCCGTCATACATGGAGGCGTTGCCGACTTCCATGCCGGTCAGTTCACAGATCATCGTCTGAAACTCGAAAAACACCTGCAAAGACCCTTGGCTAACCTCCGGCTGGTAAGGGGTGTAGGCGGTCAGAAATTCGCCCCTCTCGGCGATAAATGGAATCGCAGAAGGGATCAAATGCTGATAGATGCCGCCACCCATAAAGATAGCGCACTCGTTGGCATTCAGATTGCTTTTCGACCAGTCGTTCATCTGCCGGATAACATCCGCTTCGACCTTCCCTTCCGGCAACGCCAGCTTCTCCAGCCGGAATCGATCGGGAATGTCGCTGAAAAGATCTTCAATTTTTTGCAGACCCATTCTTTGAAGCATCGCCCGGACTTCGTCCTCGGAATGGGGAATATACCGATAGCCCATAGTACCTCCTTATAGTAAGACCGGCGTATACCCGGTCATCTTCTCTTTCCCGCTGATTATACCACTTTTACGCGCCCATTCTTAGGAGATAACGGCCTTATAATCGACCGTTCTTTCGACGGTGAGGTTTATCGATCGACCTGTTCTGATCGATCAGAGCGATCTTTTCCTTTCCCGAGGGAACGCGCCGTTATGACTCCGTAAGACGTCGGCATCCATGGCCTTTTATCTCGCTGATGCCCCCTCCAATCGGAATCACCTCTATTTGAACGGGGATCCGTTCCTTTATCCCGGATACGTGCGAGATCACGCCGATTAGTTTTCCTTCCTGCCGCAAACCGGATAAGGTTTCCAACGCCGTTTCAAGCGCTTCTTCATCAAGGGTGCCGAACCCTTCGTCTAAAAAGAGTGAGTCCACGCGAACGTTCCGGCTTGACATTTGCGAGAGCCCCAAAGCCAGCGCCAAGCTGACGAGAAAGCTCTCCCCGCCGGAAAGGTTTTTCGTGGACCGGGAGACCCCGGCTTGATAAAGGTCTTGAACGGTTAATTCCAAAGAGGCGTTCTTTTCGCAGGAAAGCAGGTAGCGGTCGGTCAACTTCCTCAATTGCTCGTTCGCGTGCCCCACCATCGTAACGAAGGTCAGACCTTGGGCGAAGTTTCTGAATTTTTTCCCGTCGGCTGAACCGATTAACGAATGCAACTCCTCCCATCTCGCTAATTCCCGTTTTTGCGCTTCGATCGCGCTCAGTTGACCGGCGCGTTCTTCCACCGCCTGCTCGTGGGCTCTTAACCTTTGCTGAAGCGCCCCGATCTGCTCCTGAAGAGATTGCCGGCGTTCCTCCAACAGGGTGGATTCGGACAGCAACGCCTCCAAAGAAGCGTCGGTGAGCTGCCTTTCGCTCTGCGCTTCCAGCTCTTTCTGCCATTTGCGAAGCGTTTCCTGAAGGTATGCGCTTTTTTCGCGGATCGCTTCGCTCCTTCGGTTCAGATCGAGCCGATGTTGTTCTTCCATCTGCGAAGATAGGAAGTCGGTTTCGTCGTTAAACCCGGCGGCGGCCATCTTCTTTTTGAACTCCGCATCCTTCGTTTCGATCTCTTTCTCCCTTTTCAGAACGGTTTTATCCAGTTGTTCCATGAGCTCGCGCGTCGTTTGTTGATCGGCTATGCGTCTGTTGTAAACCGCCCTCGCTTCATCCAACTTTTTCTCCGCCGATTCCGCCCCTTCGGTCAGGTGTTTTTCTTCCTGATCCGTATCCTTGTCCTGAAACTGCTCGCGCCGTGATTGGGCAAGTTTCTCGCGCTCCGACGCGATCGCTTTTTCCTCCACTTCTTTTTCGGAAACCTCTGATTCGCGCAAAGCGAGCGTTTCCGTCAGATTCGCGATTTCGGTTTGTATTTCCAGCAAGTTTTTCGAGAGCGCTTCTTTTCGATTCTTCGAGTCGTCCCAGCGCTTTTTGCGCTCCCCCAACGCGGATAAAACTTGATCGACCTCTCCGGGAGAGACCTCCTGATATCCGTATGGAGACAGGGCGCCGATGAGCTTCACACGGGTTTCGTCGTAGGTTCTTCTCTGTTCCTCAAGCGTCTGGGCTGTCTGCTCCGTGCGTTGTTGACTCAAGCTCTCTTCCTGTAAAGCAGCGGCCATGTCTTTCTCCGCCTGCCGAGCGGCTTCGGAAAGGAAAGTGACCGTTTGCCGCAAGCCCTTCGCGCGCGTTTCTTCGGATTCGAGATCGGCTATTTCGGCGGCTTCCCGCCCTATCGTCGAAGTCGTCTCTTCAAGGAGCGCCGTGACCCTCTTCAAGCTCTGTCGCGGATCTCCCAAGGGTTCTATTTCCAGTTTTTCATATAAACCGGCGCACATTTGCTGATCCTTTAGCAAGGCGTTCTCCTTCTCGGCTTTTTCAACGGTTCGATGCTTCTGCTCCGCCTCGATCGACGCGATTGCCCGGTTTTGTTTCTCGATTTCTTGCGAGAGTCTCCTTATCTCTTGGTTTGCGGCATCCAGCTCGACTTCCTCCTGATCCGGAACCGGAATGTTCCCGTGAGCATAAGGATGTTCCAGCGCCCCGCACAACGGACATGGAATATTGTCCTCCAGCTTCATCCGTTCCGTATCCAGATCCCGAATGCGCTGCATCCGCGCGATCAACGCTTTTAGCACCTCCGCGCTTTTTTCTGTCGTTTCTTTTACCTCTATCGTCAGCGCCAACGCCTTCTGCGTCTCCGAATAGAGGCGCGCGGTTTTTTCCGATAAAGACTCTATCTCGATCAACCGGTCTTCAGCCTCGATGATCCGGTTCAACGGTTCGATCAGCCGTTCCAACCAATTCTTACGGTTTTTTTGCCGATCCATCTCGGAGCGCCTCTCCGAGAGAGCGCGCCCCTTAAGTTTGATTTCGATAAGAGCGATGTGTTCCGACTCCTCCATTTTTGCCTTCTCCAAACGCTCTGTCACATCATGCTGGGTCTCGACGCATTTGACTTTCGTGTTTTCGGCGGAAAGATGTTGTTCCCGGCTTTGATTGAGGGTTTCCTCGAGTGTCCGAATCTTCCCAAAGATCTCTTTGAAGGTAACCGCGGACTGCCGAATCGCGAGAATGTTTTCTCCCAGCCGCTCGTCGCTTCGATTGTCGGAAAACCAACGGACGAGCTTTTGATCCTCGTCTCGACACGCCTCCAAAGCCTTGCTCTTTTTCCGGCGGGTATCGGAA
>Ga0123335_1003353_pt1 | contig 22380 bp, 19 predicted proteins | sample BiotimSIPDNA_2_FD_89707 | JGI IMG/M metagenome (GOLD analysis project Ga0123335, IMG submission 89707) | Anaerobic biogas reactor microbial communites from Washington, USA - Biogas_R2 time_0 SIP DNA | ecosystem: Engineered > Bioreactor > Anaerobic > Unclassified | place: Washington, USA...
CTCGAGATAGTTCAGCCAGTTGGGCTATGCTGAGTGCCGGACGCAGACTATAACCGCGTGACCTCTGGATCAGCACCATGGAAGTGCTTGGACCAACGTTCTGAGCAATTCTTTCGATGTCCGGCTTCCCCTCGTTGTCTAGGGCGACTTCTGAATAGCTTATCCCCCGATCAATCAAGGTACCCCTGGCCGCGCCCCCCTTTCCGATAACCCTGCCCAGAGTATCGTAAGGGCTTCCGCAGATCGATAGGAGGGAATCTCCGTCCCTGAGTAATCCCATTAAGCATATGGATATGGCATGAGTGCCCGAGGCTATGCCGCTGCGGATCAGTGCGTCTTCGCTTTCGAATACTCTCGCGTAAACGCTTTCCAAGGAATCTCGTCCTATATCACCATAACCATAACCACTTGACGGGCTGAAGTGGTAATCTCTGATTTTCTCAGCCTGAAATGCTTCCAATATCTTAATTTGATTATAATAAGCAGTTTCTTCTAGTTCTGCATATAGTCCAGCCAGTTTTTTCTCCGCATGGCGAATTATGCCTATTGGCTCCAATTTTGTGCACCACTTTCATTTTTCGATTGAATCTGATGTTATATCCAATATCATATCCCAAGCCAGAGTAAATGGCAAAACCGTGGTTACGCCTGTATGCTGAATGGATCCGGCAGGTCGGTTTGCTCTATTATGACAAGGTCTCGTCGCTTAAGGTTCTCGCGATCTACGATGCGCAATGCCTGCAGGCGAATAGATTTCTCCACCAGGTTCCGAACATAACGAGCATTTCCGCTGTGCGGATGTCGGCTACGCACGAATTCTGCAAGCATCTGTTTAAGCTTCCAGCGACAACGGTTAGAGAGTTCATAATCACGATCCCCATACATCTGCAGGGCTATATGAAAAAGCTCTTCAGCATCGTAATCACTGAAGTTAATATGCAGTGGAAAACGCGATCGCAGGCCCGGATTACTGCGCAGAAAGCCGTCCATTTCATCAGAATACCCGGCCAGGATTATGATAAGATTATCCCGGTTGTCTTCCATGCTTTTTACCAAACAGCCGATGCTTTCCCGTCCGAAATCTTTCTCGCCGCCCTGCGCCAAGGTATAGGCCTCATCGATAAAGAGAATGCCACCCTGCGCCTTCTTGATCATTTCGCGAGTCTTCTGGGCAGTATGACCAATGTATTCCCCTACCAGATCAGCTCTTTCGGCTTCGACCAGATGCCCCCTGGGCAGCACGCCGATATCATTGAGTATCCTTCCCAGTATTCGGGCTACGGTGGTCTTGCCAGTGCCCGGCTTGCCTTTGAATACCATATGCAGCGCAGTGGCATCGGTGCGAAGCTGCTCTTGTTTCCTCTTGTTTTGTACCATAACAAAGGCTGTAATTTCGGCAAGTACTCTTTTAACCTCTTGTAACCCGATCAAGTGCTCCAGTTCCTTGAATGAATCTTTCTGAGGGAAATTAGCGGGTACTGCTATGCTTTCAGCAGCAGTCGAACTGGCTTCAGGTTCAGAGTATCTCAGTGAGATCTGCAAAAAACATCACCACTCCTTATCGTCTGGATTATCATATTCCAGGCAGATAGAAGTGGTGACACTTTTAGTAAAAACGCGCTCCTCCTTAGATGAATCAATATTTGTGCTAAATATTCTTTTGCCATACTAAAACAAAAAAACACCACTTCGCATGGTGCTAAGCAGTGTTTTCATGCTAAGAATTATTTCGATACTTCAGAGTTGATTTTAGTCATCCTCTTCGTTTCTAGGTTCAAGGACTAACATGCCAATATTCTTGAGCGGCGCAACCGTAGAGATAGCATGCTTGTAAACCAACTGCTGCTTGCTGTCCAACTCTACAATAACTGTAAAATTATCAAATCCCTTCACAACGCCCTTTATTTGAAAACCATTAACCAGGAAGATGGTTACCGGTGCTTTTTCCTTTCTACACTGATTTAAGAAGGCATCTTGTAAATTTATCTGAGTCTTTCCCATTATAAATGTCCCCCATTTCAAAATAATGACCTAATTCAAAGTATATTCATCACCCCGGCAGCTTGCGCCAGTAAATTAACACGCTTAGGCAAACCGGACAGAATCTTAAACATCTATATGATTTTACACCATCCGCAATTGTCCTTCAATCCGGTTCGAAATATTTTCGGCTATTTTTTTTGTTTCAGAATATTCGGACCTATCGATCCAGTTGATTCGGTCGTCCTTTTTGAACCAGGTCAGTTGACGCTTGGCATAGCGTCGAGTTTCCTTCTTTATATCATTAACCATTTGTTCCCTGCTTATTAGCCCATCCAGATAATACATCACCTGTTTATAGCCTAAGGCCTGCATTGAGTTGAGAGATAGGTTGCAGCCTTTTTCCCTGAGCCAGGACACTTCTTCGACCAAACCTTCTTCCAGCATTCGGTCCACCCGGTCTTCGATAGCGGCGTAAAGCTGGGGTCGGGGAAGATAGAGTCCAACAACTGCGAGTCGGTAATAGTCAACCTCTTTTGTCTGGGTGGAGGAAAAGGTGTCACCGCTGAGTTCATAGACCTCCAGTGCGCGTACTATTCGCTTCTGATCTTGTGGTTTGATCTTTTCTGCATATTGTGGATCGAAATTAACGAGATTATTATAGGCAAAGGATAGCCCATGCTGCTGAATAAGATCATTCCACTTTTCACGTACAGTCATTCTCGATTCCATGGGAACAAAACAGTAATTGTCGACCACCGCCTGGTAATACAGTCCCGTCCCACCAACCAGCAATGGTATCTTTCCGCGTTGGTTTATCTCTTGGATAAGAGACTGACAGGCGGTCTGATATCTGGAAACATTATAGTTTTCATCCGGATCGGCCACGTCAATCAGATGATGGGGAATCTCCGCCCGTTCTGCTGCACCGGCTTTGGCGGTACCAATATCCATCCCGCGATATATCTGCATCGAATCACAGGAAATGATTTCGGCTCCGATCATCTTGGCCACTTCGATAGCAACGGCGCTCTTACCGGAGGCTGTCGGCCCTACAATGGCCGCCAATCTATCCAACCACGTTCACCTCTTGTGTATTAATGTAAATTACAACTCGATAACCCCATAATTTATAGGATTGTGATGGCTACCCATGATCTTTTTAAAACCCAATCGCTCGAATTCACCGCTGGAGAAAGTCTCCTTTACCACTACCTTCTTGCGGGCAACCCGGCAAGCCTCTCTTATCGCGCTAGTTTCGAGCGGTCGGTGGTCGGCCAGCTGGCGCAGTGGAGAGATAGGTTGGCTCTTATGGCGGGGCTGCCGAAACATGGGGTCGAAATAGACTATATCAAAGGAATTATCCTTCGCTTCTTTAAGATAAGTATTATGGTCGGCATATTCCACCTTTATACCGTGAATAGCTTCATCCAACCAGGGCATTCGAGAGCGGTAAAGCTTCATCCCCCATTTCATCACCAGAGCTATAGCAAAAACTGATTCCAGCCCAAGAACCTTGCCTGATCCGCATATATAACTGGCTGCAATGGCATCCGCTCCACGTCCCATGGTACAGTCCAAGACTGTAGAGTCTCGCTTTAATCCACAGGCATTAATAAAGGGGTCCGGCAGAGCGAGTTTTCTAAGGGAAGACAATCGGTTCTTGGCCATGCTGGGGTGGAAATAGAATTCTTCCATATCGTGTCCGCTGTATAGAACCGGCCCTTCTGCCCTCCAAACTATGACTGCGTCCGCTTGGTGCTCTTCCATTAGCATCGGCAGTGCCTTGCGTCTTCGCTCAACGAAAGATAACATCGATTCATCAATGAAAGATTTTAATAAATTATTCGGTTCTCTTCCTGCCTGTGTAGTAGTAATGATTATCTTCATATGTTACCTTTTAAACATGCGATCAAGATCCCGGTGGCTCAACTTCATCATGGTAGGTCTGCCATGCGGACAGTTCTTATAATCACTACTGGACAAAAGGTCAATGACCAACCTTTCCATTTGATTGAAGTTTAGTCTCTCTCCGGCCTTTATCGCTTTCTTGCAGGCCATTAGTGCCAGGGCTTTCTCTTTTATGTTTACCTGTCCTCGTTCCTCGATGGCATCTAATATCTCGGCAATTACTTCATCCTCACTGCCGGATATCAATGCCGGTGCCGACCTAACGGCAAGGGTATTGGGTCCCAGCGCTTCAACATGGAAACCAAGTTCCTCGAATAAGTGCGTATGCTTCTCTACATTATCCATATCCCGGGTGGAGAGTTCCAGAGTCAGCGGCAAAGCCAGTATCTGTGACGGTTCGTCCTTAATGGCCACTGCTTCCAGGAGCCCGGAATATATGATTCTTTCATGGGCAGCATGCTGGTCTATCAGCCATAAGCTGTTCCCCGCCTCGATCAGAATGTAGGAATTGAGTGTCTGACCAATGATCTGCAACTCTTGGCCGGGCTCAATACTCAGGGTATCGCTCTCAGCAGATGGTGTACTTAGATATACATTTGGAGTGTTATCGCTGCTATCAAGTCGTCGGGAGTCCCTAAACATTGTTTTATCTCCGGAGGTTCCCAACCCCCATACCTTATTTTCTCGGAATGATAGCGGAAGCTCTCCCTCAGCTACCATGTTTGATATATTATTTGTATAATATCCAGCTTGACGCTGCAGACTTAAACCTTCGGAAATCGGTATTTGCCGTGGACTGAAGTCCGCCCCTTTCAAGCGTTCTCGCAGTACTCCATAGATATAATCAAAGATGGCTTTTTCATCCTGAAAACGGATCTCATTCTTTTGCGGATGCACATTCACATCTATGGTATTGGTGGGTAAGCTTAAGTTTAGCATAACCACCGGGTATTCACGTGTGAGCAGAAATCCGGCATAGGCAGCGTCAAGCGCGCGATAAACCATCGGGCTGCGCACCGGGCGACGGTTTACACAAAAAAATTCATGTTTCCTGTTAGCCCTGGTCAGTTCCGGGGCTCCTATCAATCCATGCAAACTGGTAGCCTCATAGCTGTGTTCTATTTCTATGAGGTGTCCGGCATAATCGGCTCCGAACAGAGCCACCGCTGTTTCACGCAGACGTCCGTTGCCTGGAGTTTTGAAGAAAGTCTTTTTATCGTTGCTGAAGGTGAAGCATACATCGGGACGGGCCAGAGCATATTTGACAATGGTGTCATACACCGCATTGCCTTCACTTACCGGTGATTTCATAAATTTTTTACGGGCCGGGGTATTGAAAAACAAGTCTTTAATAACCATACGGGTCCCTTCCGGACACGGATAATTCATGATCTCTTCCATATTGCCCGCTTCCAGTCTGGCATAGACCCCTTCGCTGTAATATGCCTTGGAAAAAACCTCTATCCGGGATACTGAGGCTATACTCGGCAGAGCCTCTCCTCTGAACCCCATAGTGTTAATATCAAACAGATCTGCCTCAGCACTCAATTTACTGGTGGCATGGCGTAGAAAAGCCAGCGGAATCTCATCATAGTTCAGTCCGCTGCCGTCATCTTCGATATCAATCAGCTGCAGGCCTCCGCCAGCGATTGTAACCTTGATTGCGCTGGCGCCAGCATCCAGAGCATTCTCCACCAGTTCTTTTACTACTGAAGCTGGTTTTTCTATGACCTCTCCAGCTGCTATCTTGTTTATTAACTTATCATCAAGCAGTCTAATCGGCATACTACAAAATCGTTTCCTTTTCTGTTTCCACATCATAGCAGCGGAACTGATTGGCAGGGCGGTCCTGTAAGAAAACCTGCCGGTTGGGTGTTTTGCGCAGTACATCAGCATATAACGATCGAGCTTCCTGCTGGCATCCATCACAGGCCCAGAATGGCACTGATATGCAATAAGCCGTGTAGTACTTACCATCATGATGCTGAGCACTTGAATCAATAATTCGGAATCCCCCGCATTTGTTGCAGTTTCTCAGGCTGATGCGTTGGTCTTCCGATATATACTCGGTATCATAAAATATGCTGCGTTGACTCTTGAAGAAATCATCGCCCTTTTTGCGGTTGGCATTTATTACTTCTTCCCGGTGGCGGAAAGCATTAAGCTGCCGGTCCACCATCTGTTTAATATATTCCAGATTGCCCGAGGACTCCTGAAAGCGTACAGGGTTGAAATCCGGTTCTCGAAGAGAGCTGTAATCCATCCCGGCCATAGCCATGATGAGGCCCATATTGATATAGGGAAGGGCTGTCTCTACCGAGTACCCGCCTTCCAGCACGGCGATATCCGGTGCCAGGCGCGAATTTAGTTTAGCATACCCCTGGGCAGTAAAGGCCATATCAGCCAGGGGATCGGTATAGTGGTTGTCCTGCCCTGCCGAATTTATGACGATCTCAGGCTTAAACTCATCCAAGAGCGGCATTATTAATTCATCCAGTGCATAAAGGATTCCGGTATCAGTGGTACGCGGCCGCAACGGCAGATTAATAGTAGTACCGTAGGCCAGCGGTCCTCCCAATTCATCAAGAAATCCGCTGCCGGGATACAGAGTGCGTCCATCCTGATGAAAAGAAATAAATAAGACGTCCGGATCATCCCAAAATATCTCCTGGGTGCCATCACCGTGGTGAACATCGGTATCAACAATTGCCACCTTTTTTATATTGTACTTATGACGGAGGTATTCCACCAATATGGCTTCGTTGTTGATATTGCAGAAGCCGCGGTTCCCATGACTAACTGTCATGGAATGATGTCCCGGGGGTCTTACTATGGCGAAGCCATTACGTACTTCACCTTGCATAACCGCATCAGCTATCCGCAGAGACGAACCAGCCGAGATCAGATGCGCCTCGGTCACCTGCGCAGCTACATCTGGTATGCAGAAGTGCAAACGTGCTACATCGCTATGACTGGCAATACCCGGCTCATATTCGCGTATCTGAGGGAGATCCATGATTCCTTCCTCAAAAATCTGGTCCCGAGTATAGAGCAAACGCTCTTCTCGCTCGGGGTGGGTTGGACTGATAGCCCAGTCAAACGCAGGAAAAAACAAAATTCCAGTTGGTTTCATGATCTCACCCCCTTGTATTCTTTTATAAATCCAGGCTTGACCTGGACACCCACATCGAACAGTTTTCCAGAACCGCTGTATCCTCTGATGGTGTTAAATTGTTCTTGCATAAAAAACTTGTATTCGCCGGTATAATCGCCCATGCCACGTTCACCGCCGATCCCCACCAGGTATTTACAGGCCAATGCCTTGACATCCTCTAATTGAGTTTTGGCACCCTGCGGCAGTGGTGCCTGTTTTCCCCCGGGATCTATCGTACAGATATTAGCCGCAGTATCAACATGCACCTGTACGCTGAGTGTGGGACGTACCACACTGGCTCCAAGGGCATTAGCCACCGCCGAATACTTATGCATAAAAAGATGCACGCCCATCCTTTCCGCCAGAGGAGGCAAAATAGCTTCAGCAGCAGCCCCGATGCCAATCAACTGCTGTAATTCGAATTTGCGCCGATGGATGACCTCCCAGACTTTATATGCGGGCTCCTTCTCCCATTGGCTAAACATCTCCTCTATAGCCTTCATCAAACGCTCAGTGACCTTTTCCACAATCACTGCAGTCATCTGATCAAGACTTAGAGCATGATCGCCTGCCATACTGGCTAGTTTGACTTGTGATGCCTCAGCATCCCCGATATTTAATGCATAGTGGATATTAAATGCATCGATAACGGTAGGGACTTGACCTCCGAAGCAGGCGGCTGGTCCCTGCCGTATTGGGGATAATTCTGGGATACCATTTACGACGATTATAGGACTATCACCGCCCAAAGCCAGTGAACGAACTGCAAAGGCGTTAACATGCGTCAGGTGATTCTCAATTACTGCCCCCTTGGCAGCATACAGAGGTTCGCCATCGATGATTAATGATATATCTGAGGTAGTGCCGCCCACGTCTATAACCACAGAGTTTAATTTATCGCGGTTCAAGGCCAACGCCCCCATGGTACTGGCTGCCGGTCCGGAGAAAACAGTTTCGCAGGGCATAATACGCGAAGAAGCTAGTGAAACGGTGCCGCCATCAGCCTTAAGAATATCTGCCGATGTATCTATTCCCCTTTGCTGCAGGGCAGATTCTATCTCGTCAGCAAATTTATTCCACTCGCTGAGAGTCATGGCAGTAAAATAGGTAGTCACTGCCCGGCGGGGAAAGTTGAGCTTGCCAGATACCTCGGAGCTAATTGACACTTTGATATCCGGATAGTTTTCCAGTATATATTCTCTTATTTCCTGTTCATGTTTACTATTCCGATTGGCGAATTTGGCTGCCACCGCAACTCGGCTCAATCCTTTAGCGCTGATGGCCCGAAGGGCTTCGGCCAATTCCTTTTGATCCAGTGGTTCTATCTCACGTCCGCGAAAATCAACTGCGCCTTTGAGATACCAGGTATGTGGCGATATACTATACGCATCATGAGGCAAACCATAGCCGGGTAATAGCAGCAGTCCTGCAGGTTCTCCCCTTCCAGTTGCTAATATGTTGGTAACCAGAGTCGTCCCCAGGACCACTCTCTGAATGTCCTGGGGATTCCTTGCTCCCAGGAGTTGTTCCAGGACTCTTAGAACACTGCCTTTGATGTCTTCACTGTCCGTGGATGCTTTAGTGCTCGCTTTAATTTCACCCTGATCAAAAATAACGCCATCAGTATAGGTTCCTCCCACATCAATTCCAATCAGCAATCAGGGCCACCTCCATTCCGAATTGCCTTCCCTACTTTTGCAGCTCTTTCCAGCGATATATCAGATCAAGTGCTTCCCGTGGACTCAGATTATCTGGATTGAGATCCCTGAGTTCCTGGGTTACACTATCCTCCTGAGTGAATAAGCCAGGTTGCACCACTCTTTTCCTTGGCTTGGCCGGGGCCGTTTCCAGGTTCTCCAGCAATTCTTGCCCTCTTGTTACTACAGCTTCCGGTACCCCAGCCAGCGAGGCTACATGCAATCCGTAGCTCTTGTCAGCTTTCCCGGGCAAGACCTTTTTTAGAAAAACCACGGTGTCATTTTTCTCCAACACCGAAACCGCTAAATTGAATATACCGGGCAAGTGATCGGCCAGAGCAGTTATCTCGTGATAATGGGTAGCAAACAACGTACGAGCACCGATGTTTCGGTGTATGTATTCGGCAACCGCCTGAGCAATGCTAAGACCATCGTATGTGCTGGTGCCGCGTCCGATCTCATCCAGGATAATCAGACTATTTTTGCGTGCATTGTTCAGTATATTTGCCACTTCAACCATCTCGACCATAAAGGTGCTCTGACCAGCTGCCAAATCGTCAGCCGCCCCTACCCGGGTGAATACCTGTTCTACTAATCCGATGCGGGCACTCTCAGCTGGTATATAGGACCCCATCTGGGCCATGATAATTATGAGGGCGGTCTGGCGCATGAAGGTGCTCTTCCCTCCCATATTCGGGCCGGTTATGATGGCAAAACACTGATCATTATGAAGGTGGAGGTCATTAGGTACAAAACGACCATCTCGCAGGGTGTGTTCGACCACTGGATGTCGTCCGTTATGTATCGCAATGTCTGTACTCAGATCCACCACTGGTCGGCGGTAATCATTTAAGTAAGCCTTTTCAGCCAGATTGTGCAAAACGTCAAGGGCTGCTACATGTGATGCAGTTTCTAATATGCGCCCTAAATGACCTACCAGTGAATCGCGGATTATTATGAATTCATCATATTCAAGGTTGTAGAGTTTCTCGCGTGCCCCTAATATCTTTTCTTCATAGGTTTTTAACTCTTCACAGATAAAGCGTTCATTGTTTACCAATGTCTGTTTACGGTAATAATCTGGCGGCACCTGTGACAGGCTGGATTTACTGATTTCAATGTAATAACCATATACTTTGTTAAAACCGACCTTGAGATATTTAATGCCGGTGCGCTGCTTTTCACGGTTCTCAAAATCGATCAGCCATTGCGATCCCTCATGCGATAGGCTGCGAAGCTCATCTATCTCTGGATGATATCCGGTTTTTATTATATTGCCCTCGCGGACGGTTAGAGGAGCCTCCTCTTTAATTGATCGTTCCAACAGTACATAGATATCGTCCAAACGATCCAGGCCGGCTATCTCTTTCAATAAAGAACTATGGCAATCCACGATGATATTGGCCAGATCATGGACCGCAGCTATAGAGTCTCTTAGAGCAAGAAGATCCCGCGGGCTAGCCAGGTCAGCTCCGATCCGCGCTGCTATCCGTTCCAGATCATATATAGCCGATAAGCCAATTTTAATTTGCCCGCGCAGTGACATGTTCTCCAGTAGTTCGGCAATTGCATCCTGGCGACTGGTTATCTTGTCGATATCCAGCAGCGGTTGTTCCATCCACTTTCGAATGGTACGCTTTCCCATGGCAGTAGCGCAGTTGTCCAAGATCCCCAGCAGTGAACCTTCACGCTTACCTTCGCGTAAACTTGCATTAAGTTCAAGGTTTCGACGACTGGAATAGTCGATCTCCATGTAATCACGATCCAGGTAAACCCCCAGGCTGGTCAGGTGTTTCAGGTTGGTCTTGCAGGTCTCATCGATAAATAGAACAATAGCTGCGGCAGCAATGGTGCCGGAAGTATAATCCTTCAGTCCAAAGCCTTCCAAGGAAGCAGCCCGGAAATGTTTGAGGAGAATCTGGCGCGCTCTATCCACGTTAAGGGCCGAGTCGTTTATAATACTAAGCTTTAGTCGTTCTGGCCAGTTATCGATGGCGGTATCGGCTATAAGACCATTCCACTCCCTGATCAAGCATTCGGCTGGTGATAATCTCTGCAGCTGGCTTTTAAGCCGCGAAACGGCAGCGGGCCCCTCCAGCTCGCTTACCCGGAATTCTCCGGTTGAGATATCTGCCCAGGCTAGACCGATAATTTCATTTTCCTCGATTACGGCTGCTAAGTAATTATTGCGATTGTCCTCTAGTAACCCAGCTTCTAAAACCGTTCCCGGGGTTACTACCCGGGTAACCTCTCGCCTAACTACCCCTTTGGCTTCACGGGGATCTTCTACCTGCTCACAAATAGCCACCTTAAAACCGCGAGAAACCAGTTTGGCCAGGTAATTATCCAGCGCATGGTAAGGAATACCACACATAGGTACCTTTTCTTCTCCGCCGTCCCGGGCAGTTAGAACGATCTCCAGTTCGCGGGATCCGATCCGGGCATCCTCAAAGAACATCTCATAGAAATCTCCGAGCCGAAAGAATAGAATCGTATCTGGATAGTCATTTTTAATCTGCAAATACTGCTGCAGCATTGGAGTATACTGGACCATTGAATATTCCTCCAGGAACAACCGATATGTTATGGGTCATTGTTTATCAGATATCTCTTTGCATCATTATCAAAAGCCCGCTCAATCACGCACTAAGGTACGAAAATTAACGGGCTTTAATTATGCCTTACCTTTTAGAATATTTTCATAATCTTTATTCTTGCTTAAGTACCCAGCAAGATAAGACTTGTCTTAGCGGTCAAGTCCTTCCTCCCCAAACGGATCTATGTTAGCTGCACATCCCGTCACAGGAATCACAGCCGCTGGAGCAACCACCTGACACTGCTTGATTAATAGTAAAGAATATTGCCTGCATCAGGTTATTGAATCTATCCTGGGCCTGAATCAGGTCCAATACCATTGTATTAGAATTGAGCTGCTGTTCGAGTATATCCATATGGTCTTCTTCAGACTTGGTTATAGTCAAACCATCTTCTATCTTATTCTCAATCTTCTCACGGACATCCTGATATTTAACAATGAGTTCATAGGCCTCGGGATCGTCGGCCAGTTTTAGTTGGATGGCTTTCAATTCAGCAGCCTCATTGGATTCTGCAATAGCATTTCCCAACTCCAAAGCCAGATGGATAATTTCCTCAGTTTGCACAATAAGCTCCTCCTAAAATCAATAATCAATCAATTATACGATTTCACCAAAAAGTGAAAAAGTCTTTGCTTTAGTTATTCTAACATTAATTTGTTTTCCTATTAAGTCCTCATCTCCAGAAAAAATAACTATTTGATTGCTTCGAGTTCGAGCCGTCATTTTTTGCCGGTTGGTCTTGCTGGTGCCTTCGACTAAAACCTCAGCGATCTTTCCTTCCCATTGCTGATTGATTTCTTCGGCTATCTGATATTGAACCTGATTCAGTTTAGTCAGGCGGCGGCGTTTTTCTTCCAGGTTTACCTGCGCTTCCATCGAAGCTGCTTTTGTGCCGGTGCGAATGGAATACATAAAGGTAAAAGCCGCGTCAAATCTGATCCTCTTTACCATATCCAGCGTATCTTCGAATTGTTCCTCGGTTTCTCCGGGAAAACCGACTATAAGATCACTGGTAATCGCTACCCCGGGAATCTCAGTACGTACTTTATTGACTAGTTCCAGGTAATGTTCACGGGTATATTTGCGGTTCATGGCCTGCAAGACTTCATTGTTTCCTGCCTGCAATGGCATATGGATATGCTCGCATACCTTATTCAGGCTGGCTATGCTATGGATCAGTTTATCGCTTACATCCTTGGGATGCGAAGTGGTGAAGCGTACGCGTTCTATACCATCCACGTCGTTGACCATCCGTAATAAGTCAGCAAAATCGACCCCTGAATCCAGGCCTTTTCCATAAGAATTCACATTCTGCCCCAGCAGTGTTATCTCTTTATAACCAGCCTCGGCTATCTCTTTGGTTTCTCTGATAATCTCTTCCGGGTGCCGGCTTCTCTCTCGCCCTCTGGTATGAGGGACTATACAGTAGGCGCAAAAATTATTGCACCCATACATTATGTTTATGAAAGCACTAACGCCTGGTCGGCGGATCGATCTCTCGTATTCGATGACTTCACTATTTTCACTCCATACCTGGTAATGATAAGTTCGCTTGGCAGCCGCGTCCTGTACTAAAAAGGGCAACTCATGAATATTATGGGTGCCAAAAACTATGTCAACGCCGCTTTTTTTTAATCTCGGTTTAACTTCCGGCAATTGCGCCATACATCCACCCAAAGCTATCAGCAGATCAGGGTTTTTCTTCTTCATTAGAGCAACTTCACCAAGTTTGCCGAACACCTTATTTTCAGCTGAATGCCTGACACTGCACGTATTGAATACAATTAAATCTGCGTTTTCAATTGAAAGAGTTCGAATGTATCCAATACCCTCGAGCATACCCGCGATAATTTCAGAATCCCTGACATTCATCTGGCAGCCATAGGTCAGAATAGTATAGGTTTTTTGAGCACCGAGTACTTCCGCGTCACTGATTTTCACTTGTACACCACCTAGTTGAGTCCATGTTAACCGACAGAATGACCTTATCATCTAGCGGACTAGATAATTATAGCAGTAATAATTTCAAAAGAAAAAGCTACGGTCCTTTTGGTCCACAAAAAAACTGCATTGCATCGAAGCAATACAGTTTTTTTGATTCATTATTAATAGTTCTTTACTGATTCAGGATTTCATCTATGCTGCCTTTGATATCGGGTCCCATAATGCCGCCAGCAAACTTGGGCTCTCCATTAATTAGAGTGATCGGATAAGGGTAACCCATCTGTAATACCCGGCTTACCAACGGATAATCGGCCAATCCAGTGTTATCCGCATTGATGTACTTGACCTCTACCTTGTCACCGTAGGCTTCTTTGAGTTCACCGGTAAGTTTCTCGGCGATCTCCTGTAATTCTTCATAGGGGTTGGTGCCACAGCTGCCTGCTGAGCCACATGCACTTCAACCACCACCCCCAGAGTTGGTACCGTTAAGTATCTCCACCAATACGGCGGAGTTATTGTCTGACATAAAATACCTCCTCAAACTTGCGGTTTAGCTACCTGGATAATATCAGCTAATACCGGTATTATCAACATATTTCAGGGTTTTCAATCAATAAATAATCCTATGTTATTATTGTCATTACATATCATTATTTATCTCTCTGCAAATCACCATACCTGCTTAACATGTCTTTTGTAGAAAATAGCTAGACAAGGTTTATGTTTCATTCATTAATGGTTCAAATTCGACCAGATTACCACGATAACGCAGGGGTACAAACTGGGTCTGAAGCTTTGGATTGCTGCGGGATTCGATACTAATTCGGTTAAAATATAGCTTCCATAGTTCCTGATAGGGATCGCATCCTTGAGCAGGATACACTAGCGGAGCATCTAAACAAATAATATACCAATGCCGCTGCTTGGATCCCCTGTTCCTGGTCATACCATCATAGATCACGGCCAGATTTCGCTTCTCATCTTCAATAATCCAACGCTCATTCCTCAGACGCTCAGCAAAATGATCAGCCAACATGCACAGAATGTTATGGTCCGGCGCTAACCTGGCATGCAGGAATGAACCATTGTCCGTAAAACGCAGTAATCCTAAAAATCGGTGCACTTCAGTAGTTACTTTGCGGGCTATCTTATGCAATGGCTGCACATCCGGATGTGTATGATAAGAGTCAATTCTGGGGCCCATACGGAATCCTAGTCGCAAATATTTCAAGATTATATTCTCCCTATCAACATACTTGGATAAAAAGGCATGATAGATATGATGGAGAGACTCATCCGACAATTTATCTTCAATAGCCTTATAAACTCGTGAAGACAATTGCTCATTCGTGACCACAGAATAGCTTTCGATCAATAGAGCAGGCTGATATAGTTCCTGGACGTAGATGCCATCAGCCTTTTCCAGATAATAATTATGGTAGATGCAGGTCAACAATCCATCAAAACTGCCATCATATAAATAATCCATAACCAGCTCACCTGACCTAAAACAATGATAGTTGCGTGGCCTGCGGTTGCGGAGCTAATATCGTGCGTACTTTTGTCGGGTCAAATGGCTGACTACCACCGTAGATACCTTTGCAGGTAATAAAGTATTGCGCTCTCTTATAAGCAACCCCTAGCTTTTTCAACTCATCACCCGAAACCGCTGCCAATCTGCGTTGCCTGAGTATTCTCTGAGCTGATTTTACGCCTATGCCAGGTACCCGCAGCAGTTCTTCATAAGAAGCCCGATTGATTTCCAGCGGAAAAAACTCCGGATGGCGAAGAGCCCATGACATCTTGGGATCTATCTCGGTCTCGAGGTTGGCATGTACGGGGTCGACTATCTCTTCCACATCAAAATGATAATACCGCAGCAGCCAATCTGATTGATAAAGGCGATGCTCACGCAGAAGCGGTGGGGCGGTTGCCAGTGCCGGCAGGTTGGAATCCTGGTTGACTGGTACATATGCCGAGTAATATACCCGTTTCAAGCCAAAGGTCTCATACAGTTTGCTGGTAGTCTGCAGAATGGTCAGATCCGAATCACTGGTAGCACCGATGATCATTTGAGTGGACTGCCCCCCGGGAACATATCTGGGGGTATGACGGAGTCTTTTGCGATCTTCCTTATAAAGGCGTATCTCATCCCTCACCTGAGCCATGGGAGTGTAAACCATAGGCAGGGTTTTTTGTGGTGCCATCAGACGAAGACTTTGCTCGCTGGGTTGTTCAATATTGACACTCATGCGATCAGCCAGGAGACCAGCCTGGCGTACCAGGACCGGATCAGCACCCGGCAGGACCTTAACGTGGATATAACCAAAAAATTCGTGAGTCTTGCGCAGCAGGGTCAGCACCTTGATAATCTTTTCCATCGTGTAATCAGGTGACTTTTCGACCGCTGAACTGAGGAATAGTCCTTCAATATAATTGCGGCGATAGAATTGCATAGTAAGGTCTGCGATCTCATTGGCAGTGAAACTGGCCCGGGGTAGGTCATTTGATCGCCGATTTACGCAATAGCGGCAATCATAGATGCAGTCATTACTTAGGAGAACTTTTAATAAAGAAATGCACCTGCCATCATCAGACCAAGCATGACAGATCCCGCATTCTCTGGTGCTTCCCATTTTCCCCATGTTTCCTCGGGATACCCCGCTGGAAGCACACGAAACATCGTATTTTGCAGCCCCGGTCAAAACGGATAGCTTGGTCATGGTATCCACAACACTCACCTCATGCCATTAATCGCGAACGTTAGTTCGCTTGCTTAATAGTAACATGTTGTCGGGATAATGACAAACATTTGTTCTGCCGGATTATTAGCGCTTGTACTGTTACTATTGTGAATAGGGTTTTGTCAAATCATTCGATCCCATATGATTTGAAAAGAATTAAGGTATTTATATTTGTAAGCTTCTTTACCATCAATTCCTTGAATCTGACTGATTTCTCCTTGCCCTGACCGCGCAGCTTTTCAAGATCCTCTGATATTTGCTTTTGACTGGTCATCAATTCCTCTACTATATTTTCAAAAACGGCCAGCCGGTTGATGGCTTCGCCAAGATACCCTTGGCTATGGTGATCAATGGCAGCGTCATTAACATAATACCTTCCCTCGATTAAACGAGTTATTCTTTCCACTGTGTCACCTCTTCCCACTTGATAACAATACAATATAATGTTTGCATCGTTCCGTTCCAATTAGTCCATTAGCCGTTAATTTTACTATAGTTTATACCAATAAAACGCGATATACTTAAAACCAATAAAAGATTTCCTGTCTCTGGATGTCAGCAAACACGGAATATGAAAGGTGGAAAAGAATGCTCGGTAAAACAATTGAGGAAATCAATATCGGCGACACTGCTGATTTTGTAAAAAGTGTGACTGAATATGATGTCTACTCTTTCGCGGGTATAACCGGTGATTTCAATCCCGCTCATATCAACACCGTATACGCCAGCGAGACTTCCTTCGGCAGAATTATCGCCCATGGTATTCTATCAGTAGGCTTCATATCAAATGTATTGGGTACTCAACTCCCCGGTCCAGGCAGTATTTACATCAGGCAGGTATGTGACTTCAAAAAGCCAGTATTTATTGGTGACACCATAAAAGCCACTGTTGAAGTCACCCAAAAGGACGATGTTAAAAACCGAGTATGGCTTCACACATATTGTACCAACCAAAACGGTGATATCGTGGTCGACGGCGAGGCAATAATGATGCCGCCGCGTAAAAAATCCTGAGTATATAATTGCATCATCTAATTACTACTAATTATGGGGGGTTTGGTCTTTTGTTGGGCAAAACCATAGAAGAAATCAGGATCGGTGAATCGGCCGATTTTACAAAAACTGTTACCGGGTATGATGTCTACTCGTTCGCCGGCATTACCGGAGATTTTAATCCAGCCCATATAAATACGGTTTACGCTGCTGAGACAGCCTTCGGTAAGACCATTGCACATGGTATTTTATCTATCGGTTTTATCTCCAATATTTTAGGTACTCAACTTCCCGGCCCGGGGAGTATAACATTGAGTCTGGACTGTAGTTTTATGAAACCAGTTTTTATCGGTGATACCATAACAGCTAATGTGAAGGTGACAAAACTTGATGGTGGAAAGAATCGGGTTTGGCTGCGTACCTGGTGCACAAATCAGAAGGGTGATCTGGTTATTGAAGGCGAGGCCAAAATGATGCCGGTTACCAGAGAGATGAAAGAGGCCGCCCTGCAACAACAGGAAAAACTCAATAATTCCCTCGGGGTATAAACAAATAGATAACCGTTCTTGTGGGCAAAATAACCTCGTATTTTAAAATAATGAGGTGATAAAAAAATGAACAAGCACAGAACTCCGCAAAAGCCAAATGCCACTGCCCTGAACGGTATTACCGAGCACCATCCCCATGAAGAATTTATCGGGTTTGATGCAAGTTTTAAGAGGGCAAGAGGAGCCACGGACTAACTAAACGGGGGCCATCAGGTCCCCGCTTTAATTTTGCTGGGAGTGCTTAAATATGAGCTATACTTCTATAAACCCGTCCAATAAAAAAAGAAAAAAACGAACCCCGGGAACTATGCGGGTTATCATCGTATTTCTGGCTCTGATCGCTCAGGTAATGCTTCTGGTCTACATTGTTGGCCTGCTCAAACAGAATGCGGTATATCTCTATTTCTTTCTCGAAATTGCCGGTGCAGCTACCATCATGATTATCGTCGCCAACGACCGAAATTCATCCTACACAATTTTCTGGCTTATTGTAATGGCAATATTACCAGTTGTGGGCTATCTATTATTCCTCTTCTGGGGAACCACTGGTTTCAATAGCACGGAAAGCAAAAAGATTCGCCATAATATCCGTTATAGTATGGACTTTCTAGAGCAGGACCCCGATGTATATGATGATTTTCTCGTCGATCACCCCACCCGTCGGCGATTGGGCACCTATCTCGCCAATAACGGTTATCCAGTCTATCGTAATACCAGATGCTCATACTACCCGGTCGGCGAGCTCCAGTTTGAGCAACTAATTAGTGATTTGGAACAGGCTCGTAAGTTCATTTTTCTGGAGTATTACATTATATCAGAAGGAGAACTCTGGGACCGCATCCAAGACATTCTGATCAAGAAGGCTAAAGAGGGTGTAGAAATACGGATAATGCTTGATGATTTCGGCAGTTTGCGCAATCTATCTGATAACTTTACCAAAGAACTCCGCCAGGAAGGTATCCAGGCGGTCCGTTTCAACCCGGTCCATGTCAATGTTTTTACCTTGCTGATTAACTATCGTAATCATCAAAAAATAGCCATTATCGATGGTAATATCGGTTATACCGGCGGTACAAATATAGCTGATGAATATGCCAACATTATCCGGCGCTTAGGGCACTGGAAGGATTGTGCCATTCGTCTGGATGGAGACGCTGTGTGGGGACTGACCGTTACTTTCCTGCAAATGTGGGATGCGGTGAACGACTCACAGTCTAATTACTGCCACTACAAGCCGGATCCACAATGCGATGGGATCGGTTATTACCAACCCTTTGCTGACAGTCCGGTTAATAACCCGATCAATCCAGCGGCCGAAACCTACACCCAGATCATAGCGAATGCCCACCAATATGTATATATAACTACTCCCTATCTGGTGGTGGACAATGCCATGAAGGATATTCTCTGTATGGCGGCCAAGGGGGGTATCGATGTGCGGATCGTGACTCCGCGGATATGGGATCATTGGTATGTGCATATGGTCACCCAGTCAAACTACGATGATCTTCTGTCTGGGGGAGTAAGAATATATGAATACACCCCGGGCTTTATCCACTCGAAAATCATATTGAGCGATGACGATAATGCGGTTATCGGCAGTATAAACATGGATTACCGCAGCTTTTTCCTACACTTTGAAAACGCAGTTTGGATCTGCGGCTCTCCAGCATTGCAGGAAATAAAGAATGATCTGTTGCATATTTTCTCAGTATGCCAGGAGATAGACCTGGATACTTGGAGGAAACGGCCACTGCACATTAAGATCTTACAGGGTTTTCTGCGAGTCTTTGCCCCGTTGTTCTGATAACAAGACCACCTTCATGGCAGTGGCTGAAAATAAAGCATGAAAACAAGAAACCATCTCCGTTGGCATAGTACTATTCACTGTCAGCTTCTCAAAATCTTCATTGGTTTGCCTTTTGCCAATTCATCCACCAGTTTGTCAAGCCACCTGATTTTCTGCAAGTCCAATCTGCGTAAATGCGCAATTTCGTGAAAAGGTGAACCCCTTTTAAGAATTCGTAAGGGATACACCTTTCTTTTTGCCAGTATCAAGCGAGGTTATCAACAATCCCGTCCCCTTGACCTTGGTGCGGCAACTCACATGCAAACTCAAATTATACCTAAATGTTCTTTGATATAGCTCACCGGCACATCCATGCGAACAGCTACTTCTTCCACCGTCATTCCGCTATCGGCGAAGCGCTTCATAACCATCACCAGGTCTTCAGCCACTTCGATTATATGATGGTCGGGGTCATAAAAACGCACAGCTCTCTGCCCCCAGCTTTGTTTTTTCGGTTCATGGACATATTCAACTTGAAATGTTTTCAATAACTTAAGAAACGTATCCATGTCTTGGGTTTCAAAATATAATTCACCAGCGTTATGTTCTAATTTAATTTCTTTATTTGCTATAAAATTCTCCCAAGTGTCCTTCGTTTGCAAAAAAAGGCCGTTCTCCAACTGCACATTCGCACCAAAATCTCCAACCACCTGCATTCCCAATAAATCCTGATAAAATTTTTTGCTTTCTTCCATGTCGCTGACAGCAATCAATGTCCCTTTATATTGCATAACACACCTCATCCCCGTCAAATTTGCTGATACTCCTGGTTAGGATAATTTTATACCACGCGACTCACGATCCTGCAGCATACGGGCACAGATTTGGTGTGAAAACATCCATAACAAATAAACCGCCATGTTTTAAGCCACGGTATTTTTTTTTGAGTAAGGCCATCCGATTTTCAGGCGAAAGCACACCAAAATCACCTTTCTTGCAGAATCCAAGGTATGTAATCAATAGTCTTTTTTCTTAACCGGAATCCAGATTTCGCTTCGATACTTTGGGTTTCCAGTGTCTGGACTCTCGTTCCACAAAATTTCAGGGCCAGGAGCTACCTCATATCCGGAAGACGGAAACCACTCTGAATATATTCTACCCCATACATTTTGAAGTGTTTCTGGGAATGGTCCAATCGATTCAAATACTGCCCAGGTACAAGCATCAATTTTTAATACATCAAAATCTGCTGTTTCATCACCTGAAGTTGCTACTCCGATGTAATGATCCAACTCACCCTTTTCTTCCATTCTTCCTTCTGAAAAATTTGTGGAAGCACTAATAATACCTGCTGGTTCAACATTTGAGATGGCTTTTAATTGTTTAATAACATCCGATGTTAAAAGTTCGGTCATTTTTACAATCTCTGGATTGACACCTTCAAAAATAATTGGAACTCTCTTCTTCAATCCTACTAACGTAAAAGGTCCTTTCTCAACAATACGATAGTTCATTTCGCCTCCTCCTTTAATTGATAATTGAAAGGTCATTCGAGGATAAGCTTTTAATTGTGTATTCTCACTCCTTGCCTCAGAAGGGAGAATACCATGCAGGGAATGAAAAGCACGGGAAAATGAATCCGCTGAATTATAGCCATATTTGACAGCTACATCAATTATTCTCAAATCCTTATCTTTCAAATCAAGTGCAGCCAACGATAGTCTTCTTCTCCGAATATATTCTGATAAACTTATGCCTGCTAAAAAAGAAAACATCCGCTTAAAATGATACTCTGAACAGTAAGCAATTTTAGATACTTCACTATAATCAATTTCTTCGGTTAAGTGCTCTTCAATATATGCCAATGCATTATTCATACTACTTAAAGTATCCATCAAACAACCTCCTTTCACCATCAATATTATTAAAGGATGCATTTATCCATCCGATGATCTGTGCACAATATAGTCGAGTCTTTTAATAGTAGGATAAATATTTACACTATTTAAACAGGAAACAGAGACACATCGACTAAATCACAAATATTACACAAAAGGATTTACACCCCAAAGCCGTTCTTCCCGATTCATTGTAATCCTCACCAGCATGGATAGGCATTGGGTGCTGGAATGCCTTAAAAGAGCATTCCGGCACAGAAGGCCGGAGATCATCAACAGTGATCAAGGCGGTCAGTTTACCAACCAGGATTATATCGAACTCCTTCAAACAGAAGGTATCAAGATCTCCATGGATGGAAAGGGTCGATAAATAATTTATTGCCGGATAAGGGGTTGGATGTGTTATTGGGAAAACTGTGATGAAACTAATGTAGGATGCCTTTGAGTGTACAATACGTGTAAATACTCGATTTCGTGAAAAGGTGTACCCCTTTTAAGAATTCGCAAGGGATACACCTTTCTTATTGCCAGTATCAACAGATGTTGCCAACAACCCCGTCCCCTTGACATTCTAAATATCAACACAATGGATTCCAAGGGCGAGGTTATGCTCACAATTATGGCTTCCCTCGCTCAGCAGGAAAGCCAGTCTTTGAGTCAGAATGTAAAGCTGGGGCTACAGTATCGTTACCAACAGGGTGAAATCCAAGTCAATTGTGCACGGTTTCTCGGTTATACCAAAGACGAGAATAAGCGCTTGGTGATTGTTCCCGAGGAAGCTGAAATTGTAAAACGTATATACCGGGAATACCTAGAAGGATTAAGCATGCTGAAGATTGCGCGTGGCTTGGAGGCTGACGCCATCCTAAACGGAGCAGGCAGTGAAAGATGGCATACCAGCAACATTAACAACATTTTACGCAATGAAAAGTACATCGGAGACGCTCTCTTACAGAAAACCTATACGGTTGATTTTCTAACAAAAAAGCGAGTCAAGAACAACGGCATCGTTCCGCAGTATTATGTAGAAGGGTCGCATGAGGCCATCATCCCGCGTGAAGTTTTCATGCAGGTGCAGGAGGAGCTTGTCCGCCGCCGTGTCGTCCACACCAGCCCGAACGGAAA
>Ga0123335_1003354_pt1 | contig 22379 bp, 23 predicted proteins | sample BiotimSIPDNA_2_FD_89707 | JGI IMG/M metagenome (GOLD analysis project Ga0123335, IMG submission 89707) | Anaerobic biogas reactor microbial communites from Washington, USA - Biogas_R2 time_0 SIP DNA | ecosystem: Engineered > Bioreactor > Anaerobic > Unclassified | place: Washington, USA...
ATTAAATAAATATAGGGTGATCGCAGTCGTCGGCTTATCCAATCAACTTGGGAAGCCAAGCCATAGAGTAGCCGCCTACATGAAGCAGCATGGTTACAAGATAATCCCCGTTAACCCCACAATAGAGAAAGCACTCGGCGAAAAAAGCTACAAGAGCTTACTAGATATCCCCCAAGAGATCCAGAAAACCATTGACGTTGTAGATATTTTCCGCAGAAGCGAGGATGTGTCTCCGATTGTGGATCAAGCCATCCAGCTAAAACAGAAGTTTGGGAGACCGCTTGTGGTTTGGATGCAGCTAGACATCGTAAACCAGGCAGCAGCTGAAAAGGCAAAGCAAGCGGGGTTACAGGTGGTTATGGATAAGTGCCTCATGAAAGAGCACCTTCACAGACGCACCTAACTCTTTCAGGCAGTAAACAACCTGTTGAAGAAAAACGCTATCTGCAGAAGAAGCATTTCTCAGCCCATGAACTTGGCATCTCAGCCTGACACTTCGGACACATAAGCCCCAGTTGGCGGATGGCGGTGCAGGTTTTACAGAACAACTCGAGCACTTCCGATTTGTCCTGCGGCTCCTTGATTACGGATAATATCATTTGGTCGAGGAGCGAAAGTACCTGAGGGGTATTTTCGATGGCGACAAGGTTGGCGCCTCTTTCACGGCCGACATAGCGGCTGACTGCGGATTGCGAGAGCCCGAGAAGGTCAGCGGTTTGTTTTTCAGTTTTACCGTATTTTTCGACTATACTGCGCGCCATGAATGCTTTTACTGCAGGCAGTACCGTTTTTACTCCAACTTCACATGGCAGTATCATTTTAACCCCGACTTATGGTATTTTTATAGCACAAATTATTTAAGTATGCCGCATGGCATAAACTATGACGCGTGTCAAGACGGGCATCATACATTAGCAAAGCAACTCCACACCCTTAACTCCAACTCTTCCCCGCCTTGACACACGACGCACCATAAAGGAGAACAAAAAATGAACGTCCTCCAACCCAACCACAACGGCGAAAAACGCGACTTAACAACACTGCTAAAAACACTCGACGCTGAATGCCGCAACTGCGCACCTACCTCGCCACTCGAATGCATCAACCGCTGCCAAGTCTACAAACTCAAAAACGAGCTCCGAACCCTCAGAGAAAGAATGGATAATCCCAATTACGTGAAAGAATTATTCAACGTCCTGAAAAACGAGACCCGACTCCACATACTTAAAGCAATAGCTGAAGGCAGGTACTCGGTCAGCCAGCTACAGAAGGAACTAAAAAGTAACGGACATGCCCACAGCCAAGAAACATTAAGCGAAGAATACCTAAAGCCATTGCTAGAAGTGGGATTAGCCAGCGAATCGCGAGATGAATACTACGCCACCAACTTCGGCGGCCGCTTAACAAAGATCCTAGTTGTATTTCCAGAATTCGCAGAAGTCTTACCAGCACATTCTGAATGTTACGAAGAAGAACTGATTCAAGCGTTACTTGATGGCCCGAAAACCTTTGAGGCTATCGAAGCTGTCGTTTCACCCAAGATTGCATCCCGAATACTCAAGCGCCTAAAAGAAGCCGACTTGATAGAAACGCCCGATGAACGTGACTACATTTTCTTCTTCAAATCCAAACGGGACCCAAGTAAAGAATCATTCACGGAAACTGAGCGGAAACTCTACGACAGCATTCCAGAGGACGGTATCTCTGCAGGTAAACTCTCCAAACTAGCAGGGTTATCCATGCGGCGAACCTACAAGTACCTCAGGGGATTAAAAGGCAAAAAATTGGTATTCATAAGAAGAACACCTAAAGTGTACGGCTTAACCTCCAAAGGAGAAATGTTAGCTTCTGTACTCGATGGACTTCATGAAGTAATAGAGGAAACATGGAGTTCCTCACGTCAGGTTTTCCACGCAAGCACCAAAGACAACGCTTAAACTAAGCACCATCTTTTTTTCTTACTCGCCGGGGGCGCCATGGAACGGTGAACCCTCCCAGAGCATACTCCACCAGTCATCTTCAGTTATGGTTTCTCTTTTAACCACGGTTTCCAGCACCATCTTTAACATTGCATGATGGCGGATTTCGTCTTCAAGAATTGCTTTAAGCAGAAAAACGACTTTTTCGTTCTTTATCTCCGGTATCTTCTGCTTTAGCACTTTTATGAGTGCAGCTTCTATGTCTATGTGCTTCTGTATAAGTGCGCTATGTTGATCCAAATCGCTCTGCGCCAGCGCAGTCGGCGTTTCAGTCAGCAGGGTAACAGCTGAAGTGTAGAGCTCCGCATGCTTAACTGAATCCAGCGAAACCCCTTTCAGCACACCTTTAACAGCGACGTTCTTCATGCCAACAAGAGCTTTCTCCAGGGAGTCAACGATTTCCTTCTCGACCGTAACCTGATTTTTCAGAAACGCAATGAGGTTATCATTAGTTTTTTCCATAAGAATTCATCCCACTCGGCTTATGTTAAGGCTGATTCTTCAAGGTTTCGGCAATTCTTTTCCCGAGATCCTTACAGGCATCCAAAGTAGGTCCATCCGGAATGTACTTAGCAAGCAGAGGCGGCTCCATAACAGACATACCCAATTGATCCTGCATTATCGCTATGACTTGCGGCGGTGCAACGGCGTCCCAGCCGTATGAGCCGAATACAGCACCTATTTTGCCTTTCAGTGTTACGCCTTTTGCCGATGCTTCTTCGAAGAGGTTTTTGAAGTCAATTGGCATTTCTTTACGGTATGTAGGTGCTCCCATGATGACGGCGTCAAAATTTGTCAAGTCTGAGGCATCATCTAGATGGTAAGTTAATTCCACTATTGTACCAGCGACGCTTTGGGCTCCCTCTGTTACGGCTTTTGCCATTTTTTCAGTGTTTCCACTGCGGCTATAATATAAGATAAGTATTTTTGGCATAATTAAAATGGGTATTAAAAATATTTCAAGCTTACGCTTGGTGATGGATGTGCATTATTAATAAAAACAAAAAAGGTTAAGCGTTCTGGTTTATCCGCTTATTACGTCGGCTGCCCTGTGATCTCGCTTGCTTCCCAGAGCCTCCGATAGATCCAGAAGTTTTACTCTTAGTGCTTCTACTTTCGCCACCCTTGCGACCTATAGTTCTATAGAACTCAGATCCACGCTGCTCCGCAACTGTCTCACCGCCTTTTTTGCCTATTTGTCGGTAGAATTCAGGGCCTCTTTCCCGGGCGACTTTTTCTCCGCCGATTCTGCCAGCTTCCTGTCTGGTAAGTTTTCTTTTATGTTCACCTTTTACTGCCAAAAAACACGTCACCTCCAAAAAACCATTTTTTTACTAGAATGCTTAATGATAGTTTGAAAATCAATAAAGATAAGATACCGGAAAAAGTTACTCGATTTTACCTATCTCTTTTGTTATGTCTATCGGTGAAGTATACGTCTTATCCGGCAGTTTATTGATTAAATCCATGACGTCATTAGGCGCGGCTTTATTCTGTGCATTGCTAATAAGTGCCGCTTTCCCAGCGGGGTAGTGCATGCCAGCTAAATATTTCTCCACAATCGCTGGGCTAACATGCCCTGAACTTCCACGCCTGTTAGTGTATTTTCTTCTTTCGCCTCTACCTTGTCCAATTCCTCTGCGCCGTGTTGTTTCCTGTTCACTCGTAACATTCCACCTCCGAACTCTTAAAAAATAAAGTTGGAAAAGAAAGAGAGCCCACTATGGTATTTAGCGGTCTCATTCTTCCTCGTGCTCTTTTCCTTCCTCAATGAGTCTTTTAACCTTCTGACCGCCCTTGTGTCCGATTTCACTGTAAAATTCTTCTCCGTGGGTTTCAGAGGTTTTCTCGCCACCCATACGGCCTGCTTCTTCAACGGTCATTTTTCCTTTCTTCGCCTTGCTTTCAGACAATCGAATTCACCTCCATTTCAAAAATTGATTGAACAATTAGCTGCAAAAGAAGACTTGTTACTCTTCTTCGTGTTCCTTGCCTTCTTGGATAAGCCTTCGGACTTTTTGTCCACCTTTATGTCCAATTTCCTCGTAAAATTCTCTGCCGTGAGTTTCCGCGGTTCTTCGCCCACCTTTTTGGCCGCCCATGCGTCCAGCTTCCTCTACACTCATTGTTCCTTTTTTTCGTTCATCAGCCAACAAAATTCACCTCCTATTTTGGGAACAATTAAAATTTAGATGGAGTTCATTTGGAATGCTTGGTTACTCTTCTTCGTGTTCTTTTCCTTCTTCGATTAGTTTCCTGACGCGTTGGCCACCTCTATGTCCAGCTTCTTCTAGACTAGTCTTGCCTTCCGCTTCAGCTGTACCTTCATGCTGCTTCGCTCTTTCAGAACCGCCCTTGCTACCGATCTCACTATAGAATTCTGGGCCATGAGTTTCAGAGGTCTTTTCTCCACCCATTCGACCTGCTTCCTCAACGGTCATTTTACCTTTCTTTTTGTCTTCGCTCAATCATTTCACCTCCAAAAAAAGTTAAACGGTCGCCTTTTGTCCAATGTCCTAGCCCAAAACATTCCACATAAACATATGTGGCTGTTCAGAGACGACAACATGAAAAATTAGCCAATTGGAGATACAGGGGGAATGCTAAGTAACAAAAAATGAAAGAAACAAAATTTGGGTTTTTGGCATCTATTCTTCTTCGTGTGCTTTACCTTCCTCTATGAGTTTACGTACTCGCTGTCCGCCTTTTGGTCCACCGATTCGTCCGCCTTTCCTTCCGATTTCACTGTAGAATTCTTCGCCATGAGTTTCAGAAGTCTTTAAGCCGCCGCGACGACCTGCCTCTTCCACTGTCATTTTGCCTTTCTTTTCTTCCAAAAAAATTCACCTCCAAAAACTGAATTGGGTATTTGAAAAATAGTGTATAAAAAAGAGCTTTGGGGTTTATTCGTTGCTTTCATGTTCTTTTCCCGCTTGGATTAGTCGTCTGACGCGTTGGCCGCCTCTATGTCCAGCTTCTTCTAGACTAGTCTTGCCTTCCGCTTCAGCTGTACCTTCATGCTGCTTCGCTCTTTCAGAACCGCCCTTGCTACCGATCTCACTATAGAATTCTGGGCCTCGTTCGCTGGAGACTTTTTCTCCGCCTTTGCGTCCGATTTCCTCGTAGAATTCTCGTCCGTGGGTTGCCGCGGTTTTCTGTCCGCCTTTCCTGCCTGCTTCGGCTACGGTCATTTTGCCCTTTCTTGCTTCTTCTGTTCGTGTACTCAAAAAATTCACCTCCTACTATACTACGGAAAAGTCAACAAGTAAAATGCCGAATCACCGCTCATAAACATATGTTGTTGTGGCGGGGATGCAACATGCCGATTGTAGATCAGAAAATACGTCTCTTTGTTGTTTTGGATATTTGGCGCGTTACAGGTTACGGTTTTTGTGGTTTTAGAGCTTTTTTGTGTTGTTTTTTGCTGCCGCTCTTGGGTGCTGCTGCGTCGACTTGTAGAAGCAGCCTCGACTTTTTCAGGTGACAAGTCAACGGTGATTAAATTTTTGAATTGAAAGAAGAAGAGAGTGCTGCCCTGCTACTTCATCTTCCATAACTTTAAGCAGAAACAGCCGTTTTTAGTTCTGTGTCTGATTCCGGTTGCAGGTTGGTTGAGGCTCCTCCACAAGTAGTTTAATCCCAAACAAGCCTTGAGGTCAACTGTCACTGCTCTTGCCTTACCTTTCCGCCAAATTGACATACCGGCGTTAAAGAAAAGAAGTGCTACAATTACAGCCGCCTGAAAGAATTCGCCTAAAATGACTGTAACGACAATTGTTATTTCCAGCATCCAGGGAACAATTCCCCAGAACCTTTTCCCTAGCTTTCACCAGAAACGTTCCCTCTTCTCGGGGACTTCAGTAAATCCATAAAGAGAAGTCTGCTTTTCGCTTCTTCTGCACTAAGGCCAGTTATCAGGTTAGTCTGCTCAACGGTTCCTTGTTGCTCAAGAAACCATCAGTATTATAGGGTTTTATTTTCTATTTAAACCTCCAAACAAACGCTTATTATTTGAATTTCGACCACTGTCTGGTCAAGCATGCGTTCCAAAACTCTCAAGTGTAAAACGTTAACTTTGACTCTAAAGGATCATTTTATTGACAAGTAGCTTTGCTGTTATTCGTTGGGAACTAAAAAGGGAGGGAAAGATTGATTTCTTTCACCTTATGGTTTTTTTCGCATCATTAAAACCATAGCTATTCCGACTACAATGATCGCAATGATGATAGCGATTGACATTGGCATGAAGTATAAGTCAGCCATTGAAGGTTCCTGCGTTGGGATCGGCGCTGATGTAGCTGCCGGTTGGTCAACTGCGAACGCTGTGGTTGCCTGTGAAGGCCAGTATGATTCGCTGCCTGGGAACATAGCGTAGACAGTGAATTTGCCGGAGATATCGGGGGTCCATTGGAAGCTGTAGAAGCCTGTTGCATCTGATGTTGTTGTTCCAATGCTGCGGTAGTTACCGTTGCCGTCGACTACAAAGAATTGTACTGGAACACCTGTAGTATCTGTTGGGCGAGGTCGCTGCATGTATACGTATTCCATCCAGTATGTCATGCTCTCATCCGATACTGCTGGAACGCCGTTGGGGAATCTTGCTGCCTGCTCGTTTTGTTTTGTACCTGCCGCTATATCCATGACAGTTCCTTCTAGAAGGACACTGGCACCTAATGGGGTGACTTTTGGCGATGCTGTAGCAGTTACTGCACTGGGTCCTTTGCCGAATGCATATATTTGGTTGTCCATGGCGTTATGTGTTACTAACAGGCCATCAGCTAATGCACCCATAGCGTTTCTACCGCCTTGATAAGCGCCGGAAACGTTCCATATGCCTTCGCCTGTTGTAACATTTATTGCCCACATTTTCATTCCGCGCCATAGTGGTTGGTCAGGTGAGTGTTCGTTGTGCGCTATGAAGATTTTTCCGTCCGCTATTATTGATGCGCCGTAGAAGGCCCATGTGCCGTAGGTAGTATCAAATCCTGAACTGCCGCCGTAGAACTCCCAAGCTTTTTGTCCAGTTGTCATGTTATATCCTGAGACTATTCCTGCAAATCCCGCGGTGTAGAATATGTCGCCTGCGAAGCCTCCTCCTACGTCAAAGATGCCCCAGTCGTCTTCTGGACCGTCTAATCGGTACTTTTCGCTGCCAGTTGCCATGTCATATATTATCCATTGTTTGTTTTCTCTGTAAGGTAATGCGTACAAGCCTGTGTATGGTTTGATGTACACGGGGTATTTCATATCACCGATGTTTGTGCGGTTTTGGGTCCAGAGTAGTTGACCTGTTGTTGTGCTGTAAGCTGTATGCACAAAGGTTGGCCATACATCCGTTGGTTTCTGAACAGTTGCAGACGTAATCATTATGCCTGCTTTTTCATCTAGCCATTGGATGCTGTTTCCTGCACCAGGCACATTAGTTACATTCACTTTCCACTGTATTCCTGTGGTAGCGTTGATCGTTTTTCCTTGGGATTGTTCAGGTCGCCAGTACGTATTTGGGTTCTGTGACGGGTTTGAAGCTGAATACAAGCCGGGCAATGCAGACGAGTTCCACATTTGAACCCATTTCTGGGCGTTATTTACGTTGTAGATCAATATTTCGCCTTTAGGACCCATCTGTACGTAGCCGTTCGGTACGTTGCTTAAGGTGCAAATGTAGTTTCCCGTGAAGGCATCATGCATGTACCATGTGTTGCCACTTGAATACCAAAGATAAGCAAAGGCGCCATGCTGGTTCTCCGAGTCATAATCGTACACTTGACCCATTCGTAAACTGTTGAAGCCTGAACCGTAAGAAATGTTCTGGTACCATAGGGTTTCGCCTGTTCGGACATCTACTGCTGTTGTCCCGTATCTGGGTGGTTCAGCAGTTTCGTAATACAGGACGCCATTCATGATAATTGGGGGTCTGAACATCGGTTCATAGTTTAATCCGCCATAGTATGCTTGACCATACCCCATAGCGCCGCCAACGATTCCGCCAGGCAGCAATGGTTTGGTCCACATGATGTGCCCAGTGTTTGGCCCAGTTGAGTACAAGTTTGCGTTGCCGCTGCCTTCAAAAGCTAATGCGTCTTTGTCGCCTTTGCCCATAAGCCAGTTTCCGCTGATTTGGTACCAACCTCTATTTTCTGAGTTTATTGGTCGAGTCCAGTATTCAGTGGGGAAGGGTAACTCGGGTGTTATTGTTATTTGCTGCTCTTGAACGGTAACTGAGATAGTCTTTGAATCCAGTGGCACATACCAGCGGGTATAACCGTTTGCTCCAGTTGTGTTAACCCATTGTCCCGGGAAGCTTGCATGGACTTTGTATATGCCTACTGTTGATGGCGTGAAGGAAATGTATGCTCCGCCGTTTATGTCAGACTTTAGATTGTCAAATACTTGTGTTTGGCCGTCTGGTTTTTCAACTGTTACTTTTACGTTGTTCCATGTTTGCCCTGAGATTGGATGTGGAATTGTTAGCCACCATTGAACGTTTACGGTTTGTCCTACACCGATGGGGTTCGGGACTGCGCTTATGAACAATCGTGTTTCTACGTCAACCGCTGATACATTAGACAGTATTGCTATCGAAGGCAAAACTAGAAGTATCGCCAACGTAAGGGTGATAAGTTTATTTTTAATCACGAAGTTTCAACTCTATGTTTGTCATTTCTTCCTCTCCATAGAACCAGTTATTTGGGAAAAATTTCGTTTTAAAAGCTTGTAACCTCAAACTGTTGAGACAAAAAAGAGTCAAGCTGGTGGCTTTTCTAGATGAGCTATTTGAAAAATCGATAAATTAACAAGAAGCTGAATACCCACTCAGCCTCCGTCTTGACTGCAAATATTGACAAAAAGGGGAAGGGAAAATTATTCCCAATTGTTTTCGTGTTACGGGCGCTTTCTAAGGGCCAAAACTATGACTACACCGACAACGACTATTGCAATGATGATACCGATTGACATTGGTAGGAAGTATAGATCAGCTGCAGAGGGTCCTGCGGTTGCCTGCGGCGCCGCTGTCGCCTGTGCTTCATCGACAACAAAAGATGTTTGGTCGTATGATCCGTAGTATGCTTTAGAACCTGCGAAGGTTGCGATGACTGAGTATTTACCTGAAATATCTGGTATCCAGTTAAAGCTATAGTAACCTGAGGAGTCGCTTGTGGTGGTTCCGATTTCACGGAAGTTACCGTTTGCATCGACTACTGAGATTGTTACTGGAACACCGCTTGTATTAGTTGGCATCTCGAATTGCTTGTAGACATAGAGCATGTATTGACTTTGGCTTGCGTCAGAGACTGCTGGGACACCGTTGGGGAATCGTAGTGCAATTGGGGAATAAGTTGTGCCAGGTGAGACATCAGTTACTTTTCCAGATATGACTACACTCTGTCCTGGTGCAGCGCCGAGGTTTGGAGCAGTAACAGTGGTTTTGCTTGGACCCTTACCCATTGCATAGACCCTTAGGTCATATGTATCGTAGCCCGCTATGATGCTATCACCCATAACTGGATTACCACCCCAACGTGTCTCACGCATTAAACCGTTAATACGGAAAATTTCGCTGCCGTCGGTTGCGTTAACACAAGCGAATGGTCCACCCCTTGGCATTGGACTGTTAGCAGAGTGCTCAAGAGTGCCGATGTAGATTTTGCCTGCTGCGATTAAGTCGATCCAGCCCCACCAGTTCTCGCCTGTAACTGGCTCACTGTAGGGGTCTTTAAGTGTGTAAGTCCAGTCAGTTTGGCCAGTTTGGAGGTTGTATGCATATAGGATACCTGCGAGGCCAACTGAGTACAGTTTTCCGTAGGCAAAATACCATGTATGTTCTCCGGCGCCTGAACCGTATAGGTCAAGATAGTTTTCCGATTGAGTTGCCCAGAGGTATGAGCCGTCGACTAGGCTGAAGCCGTAGTGGGTTACTAGTTCTTTGTTAAATATTGCCATTACACCGTTGCCGTAAGTATCGTCTGTTACATAGTTTGATGCGCCAGTGTAGTATAGTATGTTTGAGCCTGCGAGCCATTCAGCGGGAGGAGTCCATGTTTTATCGAATATTGCTGCGATTGATTGGGTGTTTATCGATGCGTTACGTGTTGCAGTTATCTCATTGATTGGCAGACCCCAGAGACGTACCATGGTTTGGTTGAAGGCCATACCGACGATTCTGTCGCCTTGATAAACTCTGAGATAGTTTGAGGTTAAGCCTATAGGTATAGTTACGTTCCACGAGTAGCATTTGCCTAGAGCGCCATTTAGCAATCTTGCTGCTGGGAAAGCCGAGTTTATCTGCTGACCTATTGCGTTTGTTGGGTTTGTTGGTCCTCCTGGATCGCGTGCGCCTCTTTGGTTTGCATCCATTCCCAGGGCGCCGAATGACCAGCTTCCATAGGTTGGTTGTCCGATTACCGCGTTTTGTTGACCTGCCAGTGTAGAGTTCCAGAGTGCCATCCAACCAGCGTTTGTGTTCATTTGGTAGATGAGGATTTCTCCGTTTGGACCAAAGACTCTTGTGCCTGAGGGAACGTTGTAGAACATGAACTGGAATGAGCCATCATTTGGGCTGTAAGCTGTGTAGTTGCTGCCAGTTACTGACCAGAGATAATTCCATACGCCGTTAACGTTGTAGCTTGGGAAAAACATTGTTTGACCAAAATTCAGGAATGTACCATTTAGGAACCAGAGCTTTTCACCAGTATGGAGATCGATTGCTTGAATGCCTGGTATGCTAACCTGCGCGTATAAGCCGTTTGGCGCCGAGTTATAGTATAGGACGCCGTTGATAACTACCGCGTTTGCGAATCTGCCTTCGTAAGCGTCGCCTCCGTACATATCCGCAATAATATTGTTTTGTCCGTCGTAGAGTCCGCCTGATATGCCGCCTTGCTCGTATGGAGTAGCCCATAGGATGTGGGGGGTTTCTGGAGCGTTTTCTTGGAATTCTACAAACGAGTTTTGTGGTCGTTCTACCCAGTTGCCTGAGATGCTATACCATTCTCTGAGCTGCGGGTCGATTGGTCGGCTCCAGTACTCGGTTGGTAAGGCGTGGCCGGGGTAGAATTGTATTTCTGTGGATTCGACTACTTGCAGCGTCATTGATATGGAGCTTGCTAGAAGTATTGTGCCTTTCTGTATAGGTGCGGGTCTTCCGGATACTGGGGACGTTATCGGGTATGTGTTGTTGGGGAAGTTTGTTGTTACTGTGTAGTTTCCTATTTGGTCGGGTATGTAGGTTGTGTAGGTTGCTCCTGTTGAGTCAGTTGTGAATGGACCAAGAGTCTGAGTTGTCCCATCGGGTTTTGTGACTGTTATGGTGATGCCTGACCAGCCGTAGGATGCTGATGGCGCAGCCTCTGAAATACCACATTTAAGCAATGTTTCCTGACCAACACCGACAGGGTTTGGAATGGCGTCAACTATTGGATAGGTCTTCATTGTTGCTTGTGCTTGTGCTGCTGGAATAGGTATGGCTGTTATTGTCGAGGTTACGAATGCAGCTAAAATCAAAAAACAAAATAGTTTCTTAAATTGCATTTCTTTTCTCTCCTTATAAGCCGTAAATTGTTTCTTTGGAGCTATGGCAATTTAAGACCTTGTGATAACTTAATGTTACCACAATTTATCGCCTGAATAATTGCACTAAAATACGCTTATTATAGAAATCGAGTAAAATGTTGTACTAGTGAAAACAGAAGTATTGCAGAGCAGGGTTTACTGGGGCTTCTGGTTACCTATTAGGAGAAAGAGTTGCAAACAGGCATTACAGTGACTGCAACCACCGTAAGTGCTCTCCAGAAGTCCACTCAGCCCCTGCTCTACATTTGTTGGGACTAAAAAAGGGAGGGAAAGAGGATTTTCCATCTGTCTTTCGCCTTATGGTTTTTTCATCAGGACTAATGCAACCATTATGATGCAGATTATGATTGCAACGAAGAGTCCTGCGATTGCTGGTACGAAGTACTGGTCAGCCATTGAGGTTACTGTTGGTGGTGGTGCTTGTGTTGCTGCTGGTTCTGCTGCGTAGAAGGATGTTGCTGCGTTTGATGGGTAGTATGCTTCTGTGCCTGCAAAGGTTGCGTAGACTGTGTATGCGCCTGCAATGTCTGGTGTCCAGTTGAACGCGTATGTTCCCATGGCGTCGCTTACGGTGGAGCCGATTGTGCGGTAGTTTCCGTTAGCGTCAACTACGCTGATAGCGATTGGTACGCCGGTTGTGTCAAGTGGGCAAGGTTGTTGCATGTAGACGTATTCCATCCAGCGGTTCATGCTTGCATCTGAAACGCATGGTAATCCGTTGGGGAAGTTTGCTGCTGTTTGTTCTTGTTTTGTGCCTGCTGCTATGTCGGTGATTGTTCCTCTTATGGTGATTGCGGTTTGTGTTGTTACGCCCACGTCTGGTGCTGTTACGGTTATTTTGCTTGGTCCTTTGCCGTAGGTGTATAGTTGGTTGTCATAGGCGTTTAGTACTGTTGCGTAGCCGTCTACTATGGTGGCTGCGTTTGTTACGTCGAAGCCCATGATTTCCCATACTAGTGAGCCGTCAGTGATGTTGATAGCTAGTTGTTTTGCGCCTCTGAATAGTGGCGGGCTGTATTCGTGGCCTACGTTGAGGAAGTATACGCCTCCCGCGATGGATCCGCCGCTGAATACCCATAGTGGCCATACGCCGTATGGTGTATCTGAGCCGGATGGACCTAGTAGTTTGTTGGTGCTTGTGTACCAGACTTGTTCGCCTGTTCTTCCGTCGATTGCCCAGATGTCTCCGCCGAAGCCCATGATGTAGAGGATACCATCTGCGATTTCTGTTTGGTAGCCGCCGATGCTGTTATATGCGTTTGGTACCGGTACGTTTCCGTTGTCGCCGCTTAATTGTACTGGTCCCCAGACTAATGCACCGGTGTTTAGGTTGTATGCTCGGATTTTGCCTGTTGCTGCTTCAATGTAGTAGTACATGCCGTATCCTGATTTGGTGATTTGGTCGCGTGTGAATGGCGTTAGTGTTCTGTTAGCTATCCAGAGTTGTTCGCCTGTTTCCGCGCTGTATCCTGCGTCTACTTGCCAACCGACGTTGTAGTAGGCTGCTCCTGTGGCGGTTAATAGTGCTACTCCAGAGTCGACTCTGTTAAGCGATAGGGATGACCCTTCTGGGAATTCGCCTGTCGTCATGTTGGTGGCGATTGGCTTAGTCCACATGATTCCGCGTCCGAATTCAATTTCTCTACCCTGAGGTGGTCTCCAGTTCCAGCTGTCTGAGGTGACGCCTTTCACGTACTGGCTGTTGGGATAGAAGATTGCCTGCGTTGAGTTCCAGCAGTTAAGTGTTGGTCTGCCCCACTGGTTCGCTCTGCTGTTGTTAACGTAGTAGCCGATCAAGTTTCCGCCTGCGTCTGAAACGATGTTCATGCCTGTGCCGTTGACTATGCTTAGGATGTATTGGCCAGTCATTGCGTCATACATATTGTATGTCCTTGGTGATGCTCCGAAGCCACCCATGTTTCCCGGTACAGACCATAAGTACGCTATACCGCCGAACTGGTTGGGGTTCACCATGTCAAGTATCTGACCGTACTTTAGTATGTCAGTGGTGTTTGTTGTCCAGATTGTTTCGCCGGTTCTCAGGTTAAGTGCTGTCCAGCCTACCTGATTTCCTGAACTGCCGGGGTAATTGGTGTAGTACATTACGCCGTTGATGATGATTGGTGCCCATTTCGGCTCATATTGGCTTGTTGAGTAGTAGTTGCTTGTGTCGTCGCCTCCGTATTCTCCGCCCATTAAGCCGCCGTAAGCGACTGGTTTAGTCCACATGATGTGCGGTGAGAGTGGAGCGTTTGAGTATGGGTTGTAGTTTCCTGTTGCGTTGTATCTGCCTGTGGCTGCAAACGAGTGTGCGCCGAGTCCTAGCCAGTTGCCGCTTATCTGGTACCATGGATAGTTAGGGGCATGTATTGGTCTTGTCCAGTAGCTTGTCGGCAGAGGTGTAATTGGCAATTGAGGAATAGGGTCTTGCTGTACCGTTAGGTATGTTGGCGGACTTAGTGACGGCATAAAGTAGTCGCCGATGTATGCGTTGTTGGGATTTGCTCTATTTTCGCCCTTCATGGTTTCGCCTGGGTAGTAGACCTGGAAAGTGTAGTTGCCCAGTTTGTTAGGTGTGAACGATGTCCAGGTTCCGCCTGTTGCGTCTGATGTGAATGGCCCAAGTGTCTGGTTTGTTCCGTCCGGATCTGTAATTGTTACTTTGAATCCGTGCCATCTGTCTCCGTTTGTTCCTGCGGCTGTCGGTGGGGGTATCTGTACCCACATGCCTATGGTTACAAGTTGGCCTAGGCCTGCGGGGTTTGGTGCAACGCTACAGTAAGCATATGTCGGTATATCCCATGGAGGTGTGTGTGCGTTTGACAGTGCTATACTGCCCATTGAGATAGTCAATACGGCAATAATCAGCACTGCAAAAAGTTTAGATTTTAATTGCTGCAATAATTTTCTTCTCCTAAAGCTATAGGAAAACCTTTGCATGTACTTTTTATTTAATACCTTGTAACATCCATTCGTTGAGACAACTATGAAAACAAGAACGCAATCTTCAGGTTGAGAACCAATAAATTCAACGGACTATGCTCAACTTGACGTCGGCACGCTATTTTTAGAAGCGCCAAAGGACGTAGGGTGTTGAAGAATGATTTTTCAGTAATTTAAATATCTTGCAAAGCTGAAGATTATTGCTGTTGGGCACAGTCATGAAGGTTCTCCTTGTTAACCCGCCGCAGACGTTTTATCCGGGCTCGGCTGAGCCTGCAGGAAACTTACCCATCGGTTTAATGTACATAGCAGGAGTGCTAAAGAAAGCAGGTTATAGTGTGGAAATCCTCGACGCCTTCATGGGTTTAGGCTCAGTCTTTCAACAGTCGGGTGAATCCTTCCAAGTCGGGATGCCGCTAGCGCAAATAAAAGGTGAAATCGAGCAGCGTAAACCCGACGCCGTAGGAATCGCTGGACCCTTCACTTGCCAAATTGGCAATACCATCCAAGTCAGCCGCATAGTCAAAGAGGTTAACCCAAAAATCCAAACAGTCGTCGGCGGACCACACGTCACATTGGTTCCCAAAGAGTTTCTAGAGGAAGCAAGCGACGTTGATGTCGTGGTTATGGGTGAAGGCGAATATGCTATGCTCGAACTCGCTGAAGCGTTTGAGCAAAAAAGACAGATGAGCGAAATTAAGGGGATAGCTTACCGCAGAAACGGCGATGTTTCAGTTAATCCCACTAGGCCCTTCATTGAAAACCTTGATGAATTACCCTACCCAGCCTACGACTTAGTGGACATGGAGTACTACCTGAGCCAGAACAAGGTTGGGTACCGAAGCTTCCAGAAACGTGCAATCTCAATGATTACCAGCCGAGGCTGCCCATTCAACTGCTGCTTCTGCGCCGTTCATCTGCACATGGGGCAGGGCTTCCGGGCGCACTCGGCAGAATACATCTTAGACCATCTTCAATACGTCGTTGAGAAGTACAAGGTGGAACATGTCTTCTTTGAGGATGATAACTTAACGCTCAATGTCAAACGGTTTGAAGCTATCTGCGACGGTATCATCGAGCGTAAACTAAGGATTGGATGGGAAACTCCCAATGGCGTCCGCGCCGACTGCCTTAACCTCGATCTGTTAAAGAAGATGAAGAGGTCAGGCGCTGTTAGCGTCTTTGTCGGCGTTGAGTCAGGTGACCAAGAGATCCTCGATAGAGTCGTCTGTAAAAGCTTGGACCTTAATAAGGTGGTTGAATTCGCTAAAAACGCGAAATCCATCGGACTGAAAACAGGCGCATTCTACATTATAGGGTTCCCGGGCGAGACTAAAGCTAATATGAAGAGAACAGTTGATTTCGCTCTGGAGCTCAAGCGGAAGTATGATGTGGGTATGCACCTGTTTATGGCGACGCCCTCTTATGGCACACGCCTCTATGAGCAATGCAAAGCCAACGGCTACATCCAAGCGGATTTAAGCTGGAACAGTTTTGCTATGGCCCGGCAAGTGCAGGGTGTTCCGTTGATCACGACAAGCGAGTTTACGCCGTTGGAAGTTAAAGAAATCGCGGTACAAGCGATGGCTGAGTATAAGAGGATTCATTTGGTGAATTTAGCTAAGAATCCAAGGAAGGCGCTTGGAACTGCGATTAGCCAACCGCAGCTGATTGTTAAGTACATTAAGAGCCTGTTTTCTCGTTGACCTGTTGTACAGTTTACTCTCCGAGCTACCTTTAACATAAACTTATATTCGCACTCAGAGAAACACCATTTTAGAATAAGGAAAATAAAAAATGAAACGTATTGAAGTTATTTCTTTACTAAAAGAGATAAGCAGCGGATGCAAAAACCTTTCACCTGATTCTATTTTGCTGGTGAAAGCCCAGCTTGATGACCAACTCTCAGGCGGCGGCTACCAACTACACATACGGATGGCGCTTGATCCATTAAAAGTTGAACAGATAAAAGAGGCTGCCTCGCGCAACTTCTTAGCGGTTCATGAGGAGAAAGGAGAAGTAATCATCATTTACAAGCCAAAAACGATAGAGGCTTAATTGGGATTGGCGGGCCCGCTGGTATTCGACAGCCCTGACACGAATTTATCCTGTTGCCGCTTGATGAATTAACTGCCTGAGTTGACTGTTGAGCACTGAGAGTTGATGGTTTTCTAAGTCTGCTTGGTCTTTGTAGGTTGTTGCACCTTCAGCTAGTGCATCCTTAGTTAGTAGCTGGTCCGGGTTCATTCCTAGCGCCCGTATCATCTCCTTAACCGTTTCAAGCTTGTTAATCTGCGTCTTTTGTCTTATGCAAAGACCGGATGCAGTGTAGACGTTTCGGAGTTTATCTATGCCGAGGCTTTGAATGTCGTGATAGGTATCGACTGTGTGACCCATCATATAGTCAACGTAATCTCCTTGAACGCCTAGCGCTAGCATCTGTGTCTTGAAGTATTTGCGTAGGCTATGGACTCTTAGGTCGTACATGCGTCCTCTTTTCTGCTTGATAAGTCCTGCCTGGATGTAGCGGTCGTGGACTAGCTTGCGGATTTGCTTTGAGCCAATGCTTCTCGGCGCGCTTGTGGTTCCATCTCTGAATAGTGGCGATTCTTCGGTTAAGGTTTCAGGCGGAATTCGTCTTGTGCCCTTCTTGCGTTGCTCAAGATACAGCTTTAGGAATTGGACGGCTTCCGTGGCTAGGAACGTGTCGTAGTCGTGGTATTTGCCCTTGGTGATTTCTGCTTCAACGTGGACGTGAATTGGTATGCGGTTGTTTTCTAGGTCTTCTTGGACGTGTCGGTACTTGAGTTTTGAGAGCGTTTCTTCTCTGAATGCGCCAAGTGCTAGCATGCAGATTATGGCTTTTTCTCGCAGGTCAGCGATGTCAAGCAGTTTTACTAGTTCTTCGGGTTTGGGTGCTCGGTCCTTGTAGGTTACACGTCGGCTCAGAGGCTCGGATAGTTCGATTTTGGCGCCGTTTACTCGGTAGAAGGTTCGGATATGTTTGGCGCAGCAGTGCACTCTTCCGGGGGATAAGCCTTCGTCCTGCAGTTGAGCTATGTACTCGTCGAGGTAGCCTTGGTGGTTTTGGATTCTTTGGGGGTCAGCGATGTTGCCGACTGGTTTTAAGTCGGCTATTATGAGGTCGGGGATGTAGCCGAGCCATGTAGAGTATCGTTGTGTTGTTGCGGTGTAGACTAGGCAGCTATGGATTGAGGCTGAGCAGTGACGTAAGAAATGCCTTGCCATTTTGAGTAAACTCTGGTTGTCAAAAACGAAGGGTAGAAGTGCTGGACGTTCGCTTAGGAAGGCGCTTAAGATATAGGCGATGAGTCCTTTTTCATGTGCATCTAAGACTTTGCTTAAGCTTAAGGTGACAGGTTGCTTAAGTGGCCAGCCTTTTAGGCTGTGGTCGATGATGACGACATCGTCTTGGATTTTGATTGGTAGGTTTAGGCTTTGTAAGTCTTCAACGGTGAGTTTTGGCATGCGGATTATCGGTTTGCGGCTTATGGCATGTTGTATGGTTGCTGTCATGTTATCGTCTCTTTTTTTAGTTGACGGCGAGTTTTTCGCTTCTTTGGCTGAAGCGCATACTCACCTTCTTCTTTGTCTGGGTTGCGATTTAAATTCAACTCAAAACTGTTTTGTAGAGGCTTTGGACGCAACTTAACCAGCTTTAAGATGTCAGATTTTAGTAGCACGAGTCCTGAAGCTTTGGGATCGCCGCCCCGCAATGTGGGGGTATCATCATCAGAGTCCCAAACTATGGTTATGTATTGCTCGCATTCGTAGACTAGCCAGCCAACCGCCTTCCTAACCTGCGGTTTCAAGGCTAAAGCCGACGCCCGATTATAGAGCACATGATCAATGTACCTAACGAATACAAGCTGCCTAGCCGCCATTTTTATTCAACCTCTCAGAGAGCTTCAAACCGCAGGATCCACAAAGGAACCCCCAAGAATCATCAAACAACGTAACCTGCCAGTCAGCTCTGCCCTTGTGATTACAAACAACGCAAGTTTCAACTCCAAAATCCATCGATAGACGATAAACACTCTTTGCCTTAAGAGCCAAATCGTCAAGGTCCCATTGGCAGGATAAGCAGGACGAGTGGACAACTTCCGAAGTTGTCTGCGCTTGATTTTCCGTTTTCTCATTTTTTAAATCAAGCTTATTTTGAGAGAAGGCGCCATTTTCAGGGACTTGTCTTTCGGGTTTCATTGCTTGCGGTGCTTGGGAACTTGTCCAGTTATCCTGCTTGTCCTGCCCAAATATGCAGCCATACTTTTTAGCCAAGCGACCAAGCTTCTGGGGGTCAAAAAAGTATGCCCTGTCGCTTTGTTTTTTGATTTTGTCCTTTTTGCCGCTTAGAACTTCTCGGAGTCTATAGCCAATCTTTTGTTTGGTAACTACACCGAATTCAGGCGTATCCATTTTGTTAGGCTTATTTTCGTCGAGCTTTCCGTCTATATCCTTGACTAAAGCATCCCATAAATCACCAAACAGAAGGGGTTGACCCGTAACGTAGAGAGCGCATACAACTTTGACAATGTGCCCCTCTATTGTGTTGAGTTTCTCATCTAGCCTCTCTTTTTGTGAACGCTCAAGCTGAACTCTCAGGTCCTGCTCCACTGTTAGGTCTGCAACAATTTGCATAATGGGTTTCCAGAGCTCCTTTAGTCTGCCCTTAACTGAGAGTTCCACCTCCGGTAGCTCCCAATCGCGAGAAGCTAGCCGCCATTTTAGCAGAGCATTGCGGAGGTCTCTTAGGCGGGTTTCGTCGTGTTTGTTTATGTCTGCCCAATCTTTTCTTGGGTAGCCCTCGACCATCTGTATGAATATGAAGCGTTCAAGCAGTCCTTTAACTCGGGGCATCTCTTCTCCGGCGCAAGCCTTCAAGCAGAAGACTCGGAAGTATTTGATGAATCGTTTGTTCTGTGTTATCATAGTTCTGGGAACGACTGCGCCTTGTTTGTAGCCAGCCTTGTAAATCTTGGACTTGTCCATGTCCCGCTGCAAACCTTGTGCTTCGTCTTCGAGGATTGTTCCAGGTGCATCGGAATCATCCAAGTACCCGTAAATGTCGGCTGATGGAATGGCCACCCCTAGCATGGGTCGGTAGCAGAGCCAGTTAAGCAGGTTTAATGCGACAGTTTTGCCGCTTTCATTATCCCCAACAAAGAAAGGGTATGGGACAGTGCGTAGTTTTTCTTGCTGATAACTAAGCAAGACGCAGGCGGCAAGATAATCCTTCCAAATAGACTCAACATCTAAGAAAAGATCAAATTCTTCCCTTACTTTCCAAAACAACTCTTCACGGCTAGGTACCGACGCTTCGCAGTAGCCATATGGCTCATAGGGGAACTCGTTAGGATACTCTTTAGGAACAAAACTATCCCCTTCAACCGTTACCTCTTCAATAACCCTGAACTGGGCGTCTTTAATTGTAAGAAAGGCAGGTTTGCCCTTATGATAGATTGCTTCGTAGAGTCCTTGTTCTGCATATCCGCTAGCTTTGTGCAGCTTGGGTTTCTCTTTGCCTTTGGGGTAGAAGTCCTCGCATGCGGGATCTGTCTTTTTTATTACGCCCTTGACAATATCGTCGTAATAGGTGCAGTGGCTGTCTTTTACTTTCCAGTTAGCGCAGTCACCACATTTTTTACCTTTTCCACGTTCAGCCATGTTAGAGAAAAATGCCTCCGAGCTAGCTTTGGGGTTTGGGCTTGAGCTTTTGGCGGTAGATTTTATCTTCTCCGTAGAGCCAGTAGCTGTATGCGTAGGTTTCGCCGTGGTAGCGGTCTTTTATGGTAGCGTTGCTGTTGCGGAGGATGTTGTAGGCGGGTCTCCATTTGTCTTCTAGATTGTTTGCTTTGTAGGCGATTTCATACTCGCCGAGTTTGGCGCCTTGTTGCGTTTCGAATTTTAGAGTGGTGAAATTTATTTCGTAAACTGCTACCGTTTTGTTGTTTTTTTCTTTGGCTTCAGGCGGGGCTAAAGAGTCGATGTACTCGTTTGTGGCATCGGCGAGCATTTGGGAGGCATCTCGGAGTTTGACTAGAAATTCGACTTGTTTGTTCATGCTAATGGCTTCTCCTCAAAAAGGTGATTGTAGAGTTCAGGTGCGTCTCGCTGGATTTTTTCGCGGATTGAGTCTCGGATAAGGTCGCTTTCGTTTATGTGGGTGTCTTTGGCGACAAACTCTTGCATGAGTCTTTTTAGGCTCAAGGGGACTCGGGCATTTATTCTGATTTCTTTTTTCATGTTTTCCCTTCCTTGGTTGTCTTCCCATCGTAAGACTTATTAGGAAAGTTTATTATACATTTTGTAACGACACTGAGAATAAATGGCGTATATTAAATGGGTGAATTGAAATGGCTTCGGTAATAATGATGAAGAATCCGCTTAAACTCCTTAATGCGCTAGCATCTAAGCCCATGACTAAATGGGAATTAAAACAACTAACTGAGGTAGAATACCCCCGTGTCCATGAAGCAATTTCATTGTTAGAAAAGGATGGATACGCAAAACTTTTCGATACAATCACTTCGAAGAGAGGACGAGACATGAAGCTTTATGGCCTAACATTCAAGGGTGTTGTAGCTTACCTGTCCTCGATTTGGATTGTGGAAAAACAAGCTATAGAGAATCAAACAGGACCAGAAACGGTTGAGACTGATAAAATAATTTTCGAACCATCAGGGATTGCCCCTTTGCGAAAGGGTGAATCGATGGAAGCTTTTCGAGAGAGGCATGAAAGAGAGAAAGAGCAATACCTGGATGAACTTGAGAAGGTAACGGTGTTCTTGGAGACTTACGGTAAACTATTAGACTATCCGCTTTTCAAAGAAATCCGCTGGTTAAAGGAAAAATACGGGAACTATGTCATCAAATCTTTGATAAATGAAGCCAAGCTTGTTAATGCCCTCCAACCGTTTCCTTCGGGTGCCATGCAGCTTATCAAGCATACCCAAAAGGAAGCTAATGAGCTGAAAAAACAAAAATGGTCCTTACTCAGAGAGCCAGAATTGCAGGAGAAAATTGAGTCCAAGATTATCGAGGGAGATAAAATCGTTGAGACGGACTGCTTTGACCCGCTAGCAGACGTCAATGAAAGGCTTAGGCAAGCAGAGGCGCGGTTGAGCGTTCTGCGAATGCAGGAGAATAAATGGTGGAGTATGGGTTTTGCGGCACGCTTTGCAGAAGAACACTGTGCTCAAGAGGGAAGGGGCGACATGTTGAATGAGTCTTTGTGTAGATTTTTTGAGCAAGTAGCTGAGCATTTCAGGCAGTTTGAGGTTGAACCTTCAGAGAAGATGACTAAGGTATTTTCTGGAGGTCAATAGTTTGTCAGATTCAGCGCTTAAAACATATTCTTCAACTTTGAAGACTCCTGAGCGGAATTTTAAGGAACGCCGTTTCGCCATTCATTCACGTTTGCATACGCTTAGCGGTTATGAAGTCCAGAAGTGCGTGGAAGCCCTCAATGATGACCTATCGGTTCTTAGAGAGGATGTGGAAGAATGCAAAAGAGCTATCATGGAAGTTAGACGGAAAGAGGACCCCGAAGCGGCTAGGCGCAAGTTTGGGGTTACGTGGTCTTTGAGCACGTTTCCAAGTGATGTCATAGACCGCTTTAGAGATGTTATTGAGGATCGCAAGCAGATTGCTCGGTGGATTCGGCGTGAGAGAGCTATCTATTTGTGGGAGCTTCGGTTACGGAAGGTTGAGGGGTTGAAGCTTCCGCTGACGAAACACAAGATTGGCACCCTACAAACGGAAGCCAAGGACATCGTTGTTGATTTAAAGGGCCATATGGAGCAGGTAAATCAACTCTTAGAAAGATATAGACAGGTTTCTTGTGAAACAGTCGAGTTAGAGAGGAAA
>Ga0123335_1003358_pt1 | contig 22360 bp, 20 predicted proteins | sample BiotimSIPDNA_2_FD_89707 | JGI IMG/M metagenome (GOLD analysis project Ga0123335, IMG submission 89707) | Anaerobic biogas reactor microbial communites from Washington, USA - Biogas_R2 time_0 SIP DNA | ecosystem: Engineered > Bioreactor > Anaerobic > Unclassified | place: Washington, USA...
AGGGCGTTGTCCGCAATATGACTGGCTATGGCGCATTCGTTCAGATCAAGGACGATATCGACGGCATGATCCACGTTTCGGACATGAGCTGGATCCGCAAGGTCAACAACCCCAACGAAATCCTCCACAAGGGAATGGAAGTCGAAGCCGTCATCCTGGAAGTCGATGCAGTGAACCAGCGCATCAGCCTCAGCATGAAGAAGCTGACCGAGGATCCATGGGAAGCGATCCAGAACAAGTACAAGGTTGGCGACATCGTTGAAGGCAAGGTCACCAAGAAGGCGTCCTTCGGCGCATTCGTCGAGCTGGAAGGTGGCATTGACGGCCTGATTCACATTTCAGAGCTTAGCAACGACCATGTCGCGCGCGTGAGCGATGTTGTCAAGGAAGGCGATATTGTCCATGCACGCGTGAAGAATATCAATCCCGAAGACCGCAGGATCGGCTTGAGCTTGCGTGACCTTGACAGCGATGACGCGAGTGCCGGTGCCCGCACCGAACCTGGTGAAGAACTCGGCGATTTCGGCACTGTGCTGGACAAGGCGATCTCGGAAAGCCAGGAAGCCGCCGAAGAGGCTGCTGCCGGGGAAGAAGCCCCCGAAGCATAAGGCAAAGGGCAAGGAGTGGGTTTTTCCGGGGAAGGTCTGGGAAAATCCACTTTGTGGCTTGCGGAAGTCTAAAACCAGTGTATGTTAAATGGTTCTTTTTCGCGGGATTTGGTAGGAATGGGAATTGTGGCGAAGGTTCCGCTGTGAAAAAACCAAAAAAATCATTGTACTGGTTTGACAAGCAAGAAAAGCGAAGTAAATTAATTATCTGATTTTTCTTGTTGGTCACGGACTGGCAAAGATGCCCACGTAGCTCAGCTGGTAGAGCGCATCCTTGGTAAGGATGAGGTCACCGGTTCGATTCCGGTCGTGGGCTCCATTTCATAGATTTTCAAATTGACGTATTATTTAGGATAAAGCGAGTTCAGGATACCTGCCAGGTGTCCTGGTGTTCCAAACGCAACGGAGAAGGAAAAAGAACAATGGCAAAAGAAACTTTCCAACGCACGAAGCCCCACGTTAACATCGGAACCATCGGTCACGTTGACCATGGCAAGACGACTTTGACGGCTGCCATCACCATGTGCCAGGCCGCAAGGTTCGGCGGCGATATCAAGAAGTATGATGAAATCGACAACGCTCCCGAAGAAAAGGAGCGTGGCATCACCATCAACACCTCGCACGTTGAATACCAGACGGACGCCCGCCACTACGCACACGTCGACTGCCCCGGACACGCCGACTATGTCAAGAACATGATCACAGGCGCTGCACAGATGGACGGTGCCATCCTGTTGGTTGCCGCGACGGACGGCCCCATGGCCCAGACCCGCGAGCACATCCTGCTGGCCCGTCAGGTTGGCGTTCCCGCCATCGTCGTTTTCGTGAACAAGGTTGACCAGGTTGACGACGAAGAGTTGCTCGAACTGGTTGAGATGGAAGTTCGCGAGCTGCTGAGCTCCTATGAGTTCCCTGGCGACGACATTCCGATCATCAAGGGTTCGGCCCTGAAGGCCGGCGAAGCCCTCGCCGCTGGCAAGGGACCCGATTGCGACGAGTGCAAGTGCATCAAAGAGCTGATGGATGCTGTTGACAACTACATCCCGACTCCTGCCCGTCCTATTGACCAGCCCTTCCTGATGCCGATCGAAGACGTGTTCTCAATCGAAGGTCGTGGTACGGTTGTTACGGGTCGTGTCGAGCGCGGTATCATCAAGGTTGGTCAGGAAGTCCAGATCATCGGCATTCGCGATACTCAGAAGACGACCGTTACGGGCGTTGAAATGTTCCGCAAGCTGCTGGATCAAGGCCAAGCCGGCGACAACGTTGGCTGCTTGCTCCGCGGCATCAAGAAGGAAGACGTGGAACGCGGTCAGGTTCTGGCAATTCCGAACTCGATCACTCCCCACACCAAGTTCTCGGGCGAAGTCTACGTCCTGACCAAGGAAGAAGGCGGTCGTCACACCACGTTCAAGAACGGCTATCGTCCTCAGTTCTACTTCCGTACGACTGACGTGACCGGCATCTGCAACCTCCCCGAAGGTGTCCAGATGGTCATGCCTGGTGACCACATCACCATGAACATCGAACTGATTTGCCCGATCGCCATGGAAAAGGGTTTGCGTTTCGCTATCCGCGAAGGCGGCAAGACTGTTGGCGCAGGCCGCGTTGTTGAAATCGAAGCATAATAGACAACTCCTTTATTAGGCACGCGCACCGCGATTCTTGCTAGTGGCGGTGCGTGATGCCGGTCGGAGTTTAGGAGCATTGACAATGCCACGCGAAATAGTCATCTTGGCCTGCACCGAGTGCAAGAGGCGCAATTACACGACGACGAAGAACAAGCGCAACACGCCTGGTCGTCTTGAGAAGGTGAAGTTCTGCCCATTTGAGAAGAAGCGGACCATTCACAGGGAAACCCGTTAAGGGTTAAGGTGCTCGATCATCTGGGAGTTGGGAATAACACAATGCAACATACGTGCAGGTGAGTAGCTCAATTGGTAGAGCGGCGGTCTCCAAAACCGCAGGTCGCAGGTTCGATCCCTGTCTCACCTGCCATTTTTTTGGGATATGGTATGAAGAATCCAATCAACTTAATCAAGAAGCTCTACGACGACACGGTTACGGAACTTAAGAAGTGCACTTGGCCTGATCGTCAGGAGTTGTACGGGAGCACGATGGTTGTTGTTTCGTCCTTGATCTTGTTGAGTTTGTTTGTCTTTGTTGCTGACAAGGTCTTTTTGCTTGCCGTGAACCTGATCACGGGTATGGCCGGTTGATTTTGCATCGGTCGTATCTGTATTTGGAGGTTAGTCGATGGAATCAGAAGACAAATCTAGGTGGTACACGGTTCAGGTGATGTCTGGCCAGGAGCGTCGCGTCAAGGAATCTCTGCTTAATCAGCGTGACCGCGACCTGGCGAACGGGATTGACAACGGATTGTTCGATGTTTTGGTTCCCACCGTCAAGGTGATGGAGCGCAAGGATGGAAAGACCGTGATCCGCGAGCAGAAATCCTATCCCGGCTATGTTTTTGTAAAATCGTTGTTGTACGATGACGAAGACAAGATCATAGCTGAAAATTGGATGTTTGTCAAGGAGACGAAGGGGGTCATCAACTTCATGGGTGGCGTTCGTCCGATCGCATTGAGCGATGACGAGGTCGCCGGCCTGATGCAAGTTGAAGAGGAGAAGGACACTCCACGCCCAGAGGTGATTTGGAAGGTTGGCGACAACGTGATCATCAAAGAGGGCGCATTTGAGAATTGCGAAGGAGTCATCGAGGACATTGACGAGGAACGCAAGCGTTTGAAGTTGAGCGTCACGATCTTCGGTCGTGCGACTCCTTGCGAATTGGATTATTGGCAGGTCGACCGTCCGCAATCATAGTATTTTGTGGCGGTTAGGTAAACAACAGTAATAAGCGACACGATTTTCGGGAGAAACCCTGCCATTTCGTACCGATGTCGTGCAAGTGGAAGAAGGTCAATATGGCAAAGAAAGTCGTGGGTGAAGTGCGTTTGCAGATCCCTGCTGGCGCCGCCAATCCAGCTCCCCCTGTGGGACCGAGCTTGGGTCAGGCTGGTGTCAACATCATGGAATTCTGCAAGCAGTTCAACGCGGCGACCCAGTCGCAAGCGGGTTTAGTCATACCCGTTGTGATCACGGTTTACCAGGATCGTTCGTTCACGTTCATCACGAAATCGCCTCCTGCGGCTGTCTTGTTGAAGAAGGCCGCGAACATTGCATCGGGCGCCAAGATGCCTGGTCGCGAGGTGGTGGCGAAGGTCACCCGCAAGGATCTTGAATCGATTGCGGAGACGAAGAAGAAGGACTTGAACGCAAGGAGCCTGGAGGCAGCCGTGAAGATCATCGCTGGGACGGCGCGCAGCATGGGAATCGAGGTGGTCGATGAAGAGAAGTAAACTTTATCGTTCCCGGGCAGAAGTTTTCAAGCGGACTGAATTCTATTCCATCGAGGAAGGGGTTCAGAAGTTGAAGTCGATGCCTACCACCAAATTTGACGAGACGGTTGAGTTGAGCTTCCGTCTTGGCATCGACCCCCGCCAATCTGATCAGATTGTCCGCGGTGCCATGGTGCTTCCTCAAGGCACAGGCAAGAAGCAGACGGTCGTAGTGGTTGCCGAGGGTGATTTCGCGCAGCGTGCCAAGGACGCTGGCGCAGACGAAGTCGGCTATGAGGAGCTGATTCAGCGAATTAAGGACGGCTGGTTGGAGTTTGACGTTTTGATTGCGACTCCATCGGCGATGAAGGAAGTCCGGACATTAGGTAGGGTATTGGGTCCCCGCGGCCTGATGCCGAATCCAAAGACTGGTACCGTTACAGAGGATACTGCGGCTGCTGTTCGCGACGCGAAGGCTGGTCGTATTGAGTATCGTTGTGATCGTGCCGGTGTTGTGAATGTGCCGATTGGCAAGTTGTCGTTCACCGCAGAAGCGTTGGTTGAGAATGCGAATGCCGTTCTCCAGACGATTTTGCGTGCCCGTCCGGCAGCTGCGAAAGGCATCTATCTGCAGTCTTGGACGTTGAGTAGCACAATGAGTCCTGGCATTCGTTTGGATGCCAAGGCCGCAGCAAAGGCGTGACCATGAGATTTGAGAAACAACAAATGGTTGAGGTCATTTCCTCGAGGCTGAAGGACCGTCCTTCGGTTTTCATCAGCTATCAGGGATTGAAGGCCAATGTTTTCAATGAGTTTCGTGGCAATTTAACGGCCATTGGGGCCGAGTGCCACGTGGTGCCGAACACCTTGGTTAAGAAAGCTGCGGAAAAGCTGGGTATGAATGATTTGGCCGCCGCGCCGTTAACGAACGACACGGCGATGGTCAGCGGCGAATGCGACGCCGTCCAGATGGCGAAGATGATTCGCGAGTTTGCCAAGTCAAAAAGTCAAGTTAAGATCAAGTTTGGTGTATTGGACGGCAGGTTGCTTTCGGCATCTGATGTCGAGGCATTGTCCGACCTTCCATCCCGCGAGGTTTTGCTGGCTCAGTTGCTGGGTGTGTTGCAAGCCCCTGGCAGCCAGTTGGTTCGTGTGCTCAACGCCAAGTTGGCGAGCATTGTTTATGTGTTGGATGCTTACTGCAAGAAGAAAGAGCAGGTAGCTTAAAGCAAAAAAGTGGAGAATACCAATGTCGGAAGAAAATGTTGCTGTTGATGCGAAGATGGAAGAGTTCATCTCCTACATCGAAGGTTTGTCAGTTCTTGAGGTTTCCAAGCTGGTCAAGGCTCTTGAGGAGCGTCTCGGCGTGAGCGCCGCTGCTCCTGTAGCCGTTGCCGCCGCCGGTCCTGCTGCTCCTGCCGCAGCCGCGGAAGAAGAGAAGACCGAGTTTGACGTTATCCTGGCGGAAGCCGGCGCAAACAAGATTGCCGTGATCAAAGAAGTTCGTGCGATCACCGGTCTTGGCCTGAAGGAAGCGAAGGAATTGGTCGAAGCCGCTCCGAAACCAATCAAGCAAGGTATTGGCAAGGACGAAGCCAACGATCTGAAGAAGAAGTTGGAAGAAGCCGGTGCGAAGGTCGAAGTGAAGTAATCGACTTTGCATTGCATGTTTCCCCGCCAGGTCAATCTATCCTATTGGAGGTAGCCTGGCGGGGGGCATAATGGCTTGGGTTTTGGTATTAAGTTGATGTATGTTTGGTGAGATTATCCGAGTTGGTGATTTTTAGGGGAAGATCATCGGCGATGCGATTGATTGAGCCTGTTACTTTGGGAAGGGGTGGCGACGACAATGCAGGACGTTTCCGGAAGTTGGTGAATTGGTTCCGACTCCGGTTTTTTGTTTTGTCGTAGAATTGGTTTTGCGTAGTTTTGGGCGATGTTTGTTTTCGGTGTTCTCATCGTAGCATCATTGTTTTATTTTGTCCTTTTAACCGAGGCCGTGTCTCCCACGAGGGAGTCAACCAAATCAAAAGGCGGAGAATATGTCAGAGCGCAGGAATTATGAACGTCTGGACAAGGAAGTTCTGGAAATACCAGATTTGATAGAGATACAGACCAAGTCGTATTCAGATTTTCTACAGCTGGATGTTCCTCCTGAGGAACGCAAGTTCCAGGGACTTCAAGAAGCGTTTATGGAGATATTTCCCTCTCAACCTTCTGCTGAGGGGAAGGCTTGCCTTGTGTTCAACAGTTACGAGATAGGCGAGCCGAAGAAGGATTTGGTGCAATGCCTGAAGGAAGGCTTGACGTATCAGGCTGCCTTGAATGTCCAGTTTACGTTTCATCCAGCCAACGGCAAGGGAACTGTGACATCAGAGAAGATTTACATGGGCGATGTTCCGTTGATGACGGATCGCGGCTCGTTTGTGATCAACGGTGCCGAGCGCGTGATTGTGAGCCAATTGCACAAGTCGCCGGGAGTGAGCTTCGAGCGTTCGAAGCATGCCAGCGGCAAGTTGCTGAGTTCCTACAAGATCATTGCCGACCATGGTGCATGGCTTGAGGTTCAGTTTGACCAGAACGACAAGATTTTGATTTACCTCGACCGCAAGCGTCGCCGCCGCAAGTTTGTGATCAGCACGTTCTTGCGTGCTTTTGGCTACGACAACAACGAGGAGATGCTCGATGCCGTGTACTACTTGGAGGAGTATACTCTGAACGAGTTGGCGAAGCTCGAGGACATATCGAAAGTTTACTTGGCGAGTGATGTTGTCCTTGCCGGCAACAAGGTCTTGACCCAGGGTTTGCAGGCTTGCAACGACTTGATCTTGGACGAGTTGAAGGCCAATGGCGTCAAGAAGCTGCGTGTTGTCCGTGTGGACCAGGTTGTCGAGGAAATGAACGTCGAGCAGCTCGAGAAGTTGTTGTCGATGCCATCCGATGCCTTGAAGTCGAAGTTGGAGAAGGAGCGTTGGCGTACCGGCAATGCGATTTACCAAGTGAACCGCGTTCATCAGGCCGAGGACGGCAAGGATGTTACCATAAAAGACTTGTATGACAAGTGCGATTCATTGCCCAGCGGGATGAAGTCCTCATCTACGAAGTTGCTTGATCGCAACGCGAAGGTGACGGTTGATGTGCTTGCCAAGTTGTGCGATGTCTTGAAGGAGATCGAGGCTGATCGCCAGGCGGTTGCCGAGCGTGAGAAGAGCTATGACTTGGCTCAGGTTTACGGCGCAAGCGTCAGGTTGCTGCATGACGGCAATATCGGTGCGTCGTTCATCAATTGCCTCCAGGGCGATACGATCACGTCCACGGAAGAAGCCCAGAAGGAAATCTACCGTCGCATGCGCCCGACCGATCCTCCCACTGCCGCAAATGCGAAGCAGCTGTTCCGCCGCATGTTCGAGGATCCCCATCGCTACAACCTGGGTCTGGTCGGTCGTTTCAAGATGAACCAGCGTCTCCAGTTGAACTGGGGCAGTCGCGTCGGCGTGTTGACGAAGGAAGACATTGCCCGCTCCACGTCGTTGCTGATGCAGTTGCACAGCGGTCAGGGTCGTGGCGATGACATCGACCATTTGAGCCGTCGCCGCGTCCGTACTGTTGGCGAATTGCTGACTAAGCAGTGCATGGTCGGTTTGACCCGTACCCATAGCCTGATGAAGGAGAAGCTGAATTCCGGCAGCGACGACATGACGATTGCGAAGTTGGTTAACACGAAGGCATTGAGCGGTGTCATCCGCGACTTCTTCGGTCGCAACCAATTGAGCCAATTCATGGATCAGACGAACTGCCTTGCCGAGTTTACAAACAAGCGTCGTCTCAGCGCTTTGGGACCTGGCGGTTTGACCCGCGAGCGTGCCGGGTTTGAAGTCCGCGACGTTCACTCGAGCCATTACGGTCGCATTTGTCCCATCGAGACTCCTGAAGGACCGAACATCGGATTGATTTCGTCCTTGGCCTTGTACGGAAAGATCAACGAGTACGGTTTCATCGAATCTCCTTACCGCCGCGTGGTCGACCACAAGGTCACCGACGTGGTTGACTACTTGACCGCCGACGAGGAGGAGGCATTCGTCATCGCCCAGGCCAATGCGCCGTATGACGAGGAAGGTCACTTCAAGAACGAGAACGTACTTTGCCGCCTAGGCGGTGATTTCGGCGAAAAGAAGCGTGAGGAAGTGCAATACATCGACGTTTCGCCGAAGCAGATGATCAGTGCGGCGGCAGGCTTGATTCCGTTTCTTGAGCACGATGACGCCAACCGTGCGTTGATGGGATCGAACATGCAGCGCCAGGCGGTTCCCCTGTTGCGCGCGGAGCGCCCGCTGGTCGGCACCGGCCTGGAAGAAGTGATTGCAAGGGATTCCCGCGCCACGGTCAATGCCCGTGAAAAAGGCATTGTCTTCAGTTCGGACGCGACACGGATTGTTGTGACCCGCGACGGCAAGTCGCCTCAGGAGACGGACTATCCCGAATCGGTCCAGGAATACAACCTGTACAAGTTCTTGCGCACCAATGCGTCAACCCTGTTCAACCAGCGTCCCATCGTCAAGCGTGGCGACAAGGTCAAGAAGGGGCAGGCGATCGCTGACGGCGCGTCCACCGACAATGGCGAGCTGGCACTGGGGCGCAACGTCCTGGTCGCCTTCATGCCCTGGCACGGATACAACTTCGAAGACGCTATCATCATCAGCGAAAGGTTGGTTGCCGAGGACGTTTACACGAGCATTCACATGAGCATGGAAGACATCCAGGCGCGTGACACCAAGCTGGGAGCCGAGGAAATTACCCGTGACATCCCGAACGAAAGCGAGGAGCGTTTGCGCAACCTGGATACCGAAGGCGTGATCCGCATCGGCGCGGAAGTCGGCCCCAACGACATCCTGGTCGGCAAGATCACTCCGAAGAACGAGCCGGATCTTGCGCCTGAGGAGCGTCTTATGAAGGCGATTTTCGGCGAAAAGGCCAGCGACGTCAAGAACAGCTCCCTCGTGGTTCCCGGCGGTTGCAGCGGCATCGTGATGGACGTGATCGTCGAGCGTCGAGCCGATTCATCCAAGCCGAAGGCGACGAAGACGGACATCAAGAGCCGCGTTCGTGCCGTCGAGGAAGAATATCGCGCGAAGCAGGCCGACTTGCAGAGCCAGTTGGTTGACAAGCTGAGCGCCGAGCTGCTTGGGAAGAAGCTGCCGTTTGCGGTTACACGCCTTGTCGCCGGCGAACCGGAAAACATCATTCCCGCAGATCGCAAGATCATCAAGAGCATGCTCAACAGGCTTGCGCAAAGTTGCGAAGAATATGGATACGAAGGTGCCGGCGATTCCAAGAGCGACGACATCAAGCGTGTCATTGACGAAATCATCAAGCTGTTCCGCGGTCGTTTGCGCGACAACGACCAGTGCAAGAAGGAAGCGCTCGAGAAGGCTCAGCAGAACGATCCGGAAGAGCAGGGGCAAGTCAAGGCCGTGAAGGTCTACATTGCCAGCAAGCGCAGGATTTCGGTTGGTGACAAGATGGCCGGGCGCCATGGCAACAAGGGCATTGTTGCAAAGATTGTCCCCGTCGAGGACATGCCTTTCATGGCTGACGGCACGCCCGTTGACATCATCCTGAATCCGTTGGGCGTTCCTTCGCGAATGAACATCGGGCAGGTCTTCGAAACCCACGTGGGCTATGCGGCGAAGATCTTGGGAGTGACAGTGGCGTCGCCGGTGTTCGACGGTATCCCCGAGGAACAGATTTGGAAGATGCTAGGCCAAGCCAAGAAGAAAAAGGTGGACGAGTTTGGATGGACGCTGAAGGAAGACGGCAAGGTCGTCGACTCGGAAGGCAACGACAAGACCGACTACTTCGTCGATACCGATGGGAAGACTCGTTTGTTTGACGGCATGACCGGCGCCCCCTTTGCGCAGCGCGTGACGGTTGGGCAGATTTACATGATGAAGCTGGATCACTTGGTTGCGAACAAGATTCACGCCCGTGCCGTTGGTCCGTACTCGCTGGTTACTCAACAGCCATTGGGCGGCAAGGCCCAGCACGGTGGTCAGCGATTCGGCGAAATGGAAGTCTGGGCACTGGAAGCATACGGCGCGGCATACACGCTCCAGGAAATGCTGACAGTCAAGAGTGACGACACCAAGGGTCGTACGATGATTTACAATTCGATTATGAAAGGTGACAATTCACTGACGGCAGGAACTCCGGAATCTTTCAACGTCCTGATGAAGGAAATGCGGAGTTTGTGTCTTGACGTACGCGTTGAGAGCAGCAAGGGCAAGCAGGCCTAAGCCGCAGAGTGTCGAATCATTGAATGAAAAGGCATTCGGTTTTCAGGTCAAATGGGGGTGGCGATTGAGCCTGCCCTCCCGAAATGCTGAATGGCAACCATAAACCCAATACACGGAGGGTTGTATTTTGGACAGCGCACAGAACAAAATTGGCGGCATCGATCCGAGGAACCACGGAACTTACGTGACGATAGGCGTTGCGAGTCCTGAAGTGATTCGTTCGTGGAGCCACGGCGAGGTCAAGTCACCGGAGACGATCAACTACCGCACATTCAAGCCGGAGAAAGGCGGTTTGTTTTGCGAGCGGACGTTTGGTCCGACTCGCGACTACGAGTGCTCCTGCGGGAAGTACAAGCGTCAGAAGCACAAGGGCATCATCTGCGACCGTTGCCTTGTGGAAGTGACCGAATCTCGCGTGCGTCGCGAGCGCATGGGACACCTTGAATTGGCGGTGCCCGTATCGCACGTATGGTTTTTCAAGTGCATGCCGAGTCGTTTGGGGTTGTTGCTAGACATGTCTGGCAAGGATCTCGAGAATATCTTGTACTACGAGAACTGGGTTGTCACCGAGGTCAAGGACAGCCAATTGACGAAGGACAAGGTTTTGAACGTCGGCGATGTCCTTACAGAAGACAAGTACGACGAGTTCAAGGGCTTGTATGGCGACAAGTTCGTTGCGAAGATGGGCGGCGAGGCGGTCGAGGATTTGCTTGGCCAGTTGAATCTTCGCGAGATGCAGGAAGAGCTTACTCAGGATTTGATTACGAACACCAGCAAGATGGTTCGCAAGAAGACTGCCAAGCGCATCCGTCTTGTCGAAGGTTTCCTGAACAACAACATGGATCCCCGCTGGATGATCCTGCATGTCTTGCCTGTGATTCCACCAGAATTGCGCCCGTTGGTTCCTTTGGAAGGCGGTCGCTTCGCCACCAGTGACCTGAACGACTTGTATCGTCGCGTCATCAACCGCAATTCACGTTTGAAGAACCTGTTGCAATTGCACACGCCCGAGGTGATCATCCGCAACGAGAAGCGCATGTTGCAGGAAGCTGTTGACGCGTTGATGGACAATGGCCGTCAAGGTCGTGCCGTGACAGGCACTGGCAACCGTCCTCTGAAGTCCTTGTCGGATATGCTCAAGGGCAAGCAAGGGCGTTTCCGCCAGAACTTGCTGGGCAAGCGCGTTGACTATTCCGGTCGTTCGGTTATCGTTGTCGGTCCCGAGCTTCGCATCAACCAATGTGGCTTGCCCAAGGAAATGGCCTTGACCTTGTTCGAGCCGTTCATCATGAGTCTTCTGAGGCGTCGTGGGCATGTCCATACCGTTAGGAACGCGAAGAAGTGGATTGACCAGAAGCGCAAGGAAGTCTGGGATATTCTTGACGAGGTCACCAAGGGGCATCCGATCCTGTTGAACCGTGCTCCTACCTTGCACCGTCTTTCGATTCAGGCATTCGACCCGATCCTGATTGAGGGTCAGGCGATTCGCCTGCATCCGCTGGTTTGCACTGCGTTCAACGCGGACTTTGACGGTGACCAGATGGCTGTCCACGTCCCTCTGTCCAACGAGGCTCAGCTGGAAGCGAAGTTGATCATGCTGGCTCCGAACAATATCTTCTCGCCTGCCAGCGGCAAGCCGATTGCGACTCCGTCCCAGGACATCACGCTTGGCGTCTACTACTTGACGTTCGAGGACAAGAAGCGCCGCAAGGCTTTCCAGGCCGCATCCGCGAAGGAAGCGTCTTGGCTGCAGCGTTCACACGATTTGAAGAAGCGTCTTGAGGATGCCCGCCAGGATTTGTCCCGCGGCTCGATTTCCCAGAGCGCATTCAAAGAACTTAAGAAGATGGTTGCCCAAGACGAGGCAGATCTCCAGGCCGAGATTGCCGACACCGAAAAGTACATTCGCCGTTTCAACGACTATCACGAGTTGCTTCGCGCCTTTGAAATAGGCGAAGTCAAGATGCACGATTTCGTGTACTTGCGCAATCCCTTCCGCGGAAAAGATACGGTTTGGGGCCAGGAAGCCCGGAACAATCCGTACATTGCCACCACCGTCGGCCGTTGCATCTTCAATGAGGTCTGGCCGGAGGAAATGGGATTCTACAATGGTCAGGTGACCAAGAAGGAAATGGGCAAGCTGATTAAGGAATGCTATGAGCGTGTCGGGCGCGTTGGCCTGATCAATGTCCTGGATCTGCTGAAGGACCTGGGGTATGAGTATGCCACAAAGGCCGGATTCTCAATCGGTATCAAGGACATGATCGTCCCTGCCGAGAAGAAGGTCATGATCCAGCAGGCGCAGAAGGAAATCGACATGTTCCAGAGGCAGCGCCTCGATGGCAGCATCACGGACCAGGAGCGTTTTAACAAGAGCACGCAAGCCTGGACTGACGTGAACAACAATCTCGCAGAACTGCTGACCGGCGTCCTCGAGGAAAACGAGGGCAGGAACGAGATCAACCCGGTGTTCGCGATGTTGGATTCCGGGGCTCGTGGTAGCAAGGACCAGATTCGCCAGTTGGCTGGCATGCGTGGCTTGATGGCCAAGCCCAACGGTGCCATTATCGAAAACCCGATCAAGGCGAACTTCCGCGAAGGCTTGTCGGTCTTGGAATACTTCATCAGCTCCCACGGTGCTCGCAAGGGGTTGTCCGATACGGCCTTGAAGACCGCCGACTCCGGCTACATGACCCGTCGTCTGGTCGACGTCGCCCATGACGTGATCTGCACGGAGGACGATTGTGGCACGGTGAACGGCATCTACATGAAGGCCATCAAGGACGGTGCGAAGGATACGGTTTCGCTGACGGATCGCATTGTCGGTCGCTTCAGCGCCGATGATATCAAGGACTTCTCCACCGGCAAGCTGTTGGTTGCCGCGGGCGAAGAGATTACCGCTGACATAGCGAAGCAGATCGTCGCGTTGTCGAATCTTGACAAGGTTCACATCCGCTCGGTATTGACCTGCGAAAGCGAGCATGGCGTTTGTTGCAAGTGCTATGGTCGCAACTTGGCGACTGGCGACATGCCGTACCATGGCGATCCCGTCGGAATCATCGCCGCTCAGTCGATCGGTGAGCCTGGCACCCAGTTGACCATGCGTACCTTCCACAAGGGTGGTATCGCTGCGACATCTGAAAGCCAGAAGAGCCACAGGGCTCGCAAGGATGGCAAGCTGGAATTGGGCGGAATCACCGTTGATGACGAAGAGCAACTCGTTCCCATTACCATCATGAAGGAAGTGGTTCGCGGCAGCGAGGCCGGACGTGGAAACGCCACCCTGTTTGTGGATTCAAAGGGCAAGGAGACCTACTACAAGGAAGGCTTCACTCGTATCGCCAAGGATCAACGCAACCGTGTATCCTACATCCAGTACTGCAAGGTAAACGGTCTCCCTGTGCCGGAAAGCACCAAGGATGACTTCAAGTCAAATCCTGATGTCGCACTGCTGAAAGGATACCTGGTCCTGGGACAGACTGCACATTTCAAAATGAATTATGCGACTGACCAGGCTATCCATGAAGGAAGCTCGGGCGAAACCGAAATGCTCGAACTCCCCCAGGGTTCGATCATCTACTACCAGGAGGGGAAGGTCAAGAAAGATGCGTGCTTGGCGGAATGGGATCCGTTCAACTTGCCTATCGACGCAAAGATCAACGGCGTGGTCAGATACAAGGACTTGATCGAGGGCACGACCATCGAGAACTCCAAGAACTACGCAGGCAAGATCGAGCACAAGGTCGTCGAACACAGCGATGACATCCGCCCCGCGTTCGAAATTGTTGACATGATTCCCTTGCACATCAATTCCGGCGAATGCGTCAAGTTGCGTTTTGAGATTCAGCTTTTGCAGACATCGGCGGAAGGTTATTCAGACCTTGTTGGCGAGACTCGCAAGGGCGGTTCCGAGAAGCAAGTGTATCGTTTCGACGATGGCAGGTTCGTTAAGATCAAGGCCGGCGATGTCCGTCCCGAAGAGATCAAGCTGTCGATGGACGCTACGGGGCGTCGCAGCCTGGTGATATCGAATGACGACCTCCGGCTTGGCAAGCTGCTTCGCCTGGAAATCCTCGGACACGAGTTTGAGACGGTCTCGAAGGGCGATGCCCTGACTTACGACGCCAAGCGCAAGCCCTTGCTGAAGGCTCCTTGCGATGGCGTTGACATGATCATTGACGACATTCGCTTCGGCAAGGTCGAGGACGAGCACAAGGTCAAGCAGGATCTGCTGTACCTGATCGGCCTGAAGTTGAACAACACTATTGAACTTGACAGCTTTGAAGACCTGGACGGCATGCGCATTGGCGCCGAGTCCACGGCATTCTTCAGGGTCAAGGACGGCATGAAGAAGAACCAGCAGGTTGGCTTGGCATTGGTACGCAAACGCGATGAGGTTCAGCTGCAGGAAGGTGCGTACTTCACGGTTGACGAGGGCGAACTGGTTGAAGCCGGTGACGAACTTGCCAAGTTCCCGCGTCAGAACGTGACCACCCGCGACATCACCGGCGGTCTGCCGCGTGTCGCCGAGTTGTTCGAAGCCCGCCATCCGAAGAAAGCCGCCGAAATCGCCAGGATCGACGGTCAGGTCAGCTTCGAGAAGGCCGCGAAGGGGCGTCAGATCATCTGCATCACCGACCCTGAAAGCGGTGTCCGCGAGGAACAGGTCATTCCTGCCGGCAAGCGTATCATTGTCAACAAGGACGACTATGTTAGCAAGGGCACGCCATTGACCAATGGTTCACTTGTCTTGCACGACTTGCTCGACATCTGCGGTCCCCAGGAATTGCAGGAATACATGTTGAACGAAGTCCAGCAGGTCTATCGTCTGCAGGGTGTAGAAATCAACGACAAGCACGTTGAAGTGATCATCCGCCAGATGATGAGAAAAGTCCGTATCACGGATCCGGGCCAGACCAGGTTCCTGTACAACGAACAAGTAGACAAGCGTAAGTTCCAAGAGGAAAACGAAAGGGTCCTGAACAGCGGCGGCATCCCTGCGGAAGCACAGCAGATGCTGCTCGGCATTTCGAAGACCTCCTTGTCAACGGACAGCTTCATCTCCGAGGCATCCTTCCAGGATACCACACGAGTCTTGAGCCAGGCCGCTACGTTTGGACGCGTCGACCACTTGCGCGGATTCAAGGAGAACGTCATTATGGGACACCTGATCCCAGCGGGTACAGGATACCATACCGTTCAAAACGTCAAGCTGACATTCAATGTCGCTACTGCGGAAGAGGCAGAGGCCGAAACCGTAGCACTTGAGATCAGCAAGAAGGAAGCAGAAGAACGCGAAAAACTGGCAAAGCTGGAAAAGTGGCTTAGCCAATAATTGCGCGACTTTATGCAATAGCCGGAAAACCACCCTTCCGGCACAGGACGGACCGCCGATGGATCAAGCCCAATCCGAAAAGGGCGCCATCAGGCGGTTCATTCTATATGAGGATTGATGGAAACAAAAAACAATTCAATGCAGCCGCCCAAGAGAACCATGGGGTTCCCCAAAAAACTTTTCTAGTGGATGGTTGACAATATAGATTTTCGTGATAAATTATCTAACTCGATATTTTTAACATAGTATTCAGTGAAATTCAGCGAGAAAAGTAATGCCGACGATTAATCAACTAGTTAGAAAAGGTCGCAGGGTAAAGCCGGCCAAGAGTCGTGTCCGTGCCTTGGATCAGTGCCCCCAGCGTCGTGGCGTATGCCTCCAGGTGAGCACCCGTACTCCCAAGAAGCCTAACTCGGCTCTGCGTAAGTACGCCCGTGTTCGCTTGACGAATGGTCAGGAAATCAACGCCTACATCGGCGGTGAAGGCCACAACTTGCAGGAGCACAGCGTTGTCCTGGTTCGTGGCGGTCGTGTCCGCGACCTTCCTGGTGTTCGTTATCACATTGTTCGCGGTTCGTTGGACACCCTCGGCGTTGACAAGCGTCGTCAAGGTCGTTCGAAGTACGGCACGAAGCGTCCGAAGTCCGGTGCTGCACCTGCAAAGGGCAAGAAGTAAGTTGGAGTCAATTGGCTAGTTAGCCATAAATAGCATAGGTAAGAAACGATGAGAAGAAGAAGAGCAGAAAAGCATCCTCAGATTCCTGACTTTCGCTTCAACGACCTGATCATTGCTCGTTTGATCAACACGGTTATGGAGCGCGGGAAGAAGTCCACGGCACAGTCAATCGTCTACGGCGCGATGGATATCTTGAAGGAAAAGAAAGCCGACATGGATCCGTTGGAAGTATTCAGGCAGGCGCTTGAGAACGTCAAGCCTCGCCTTGAGGTCAAGAGCCGCCGCGTTGGTGGTGCTACGTATCAGGTTCCGCTGGAAGTTCCAACCGAGCGTCAGACGGCAGTTGCCCTGCGTTGGATCGTTAACTACAGCCGTGCTCGCAAGGGCGTCCCGATGGCGAAGGCCCTGGCAAGCGAATTGCTGGACGCATTTGATAACACTGGCAATGCCGTCAAGAAGAAAGACGATACGCACAAGATGGCGAATGCCAACAAGGCATTTGCCCACTATCGTTGGTAATTTCCATTGCCGTTATTGATTTCCAGCCAGATTGGCAAGAGTCCAGCCTGGCTGGAAATGGCTTTTTTGGCAATTTGCGGGGGGAATTGAGATGTGCGCGGAAATATCCTGTTTGAGAAACATCGGGATTATCGCTCACATTGATGCGGGCAAGACGACCCTGACGGAGCGGATACTCCGTTGGACTGGCGAGATACGTCGCTGTGGCGAGGTTCACGAAGGGACCGCTGTGACGGATTGGCTTCCTCAGGAGCGGGAGCGGGGGATCAGCATCATCAGCGCTTCAGTGTTGTGCCGTTGGCGCGACATACGTGTGAACGTTGTTGACACGCCTGGTCATGTTGATTTCACGGCTGAGGTTGAGCGAGTCTTGCGTGTCTTGGATGGTGTGGTTGCGGTTTTCTGCGGCGTAAGCGGCGTTCAGGCCCAATCGGAGACGGTTTGGCGTTGCGCTGGGCGTCATCGGGTTCCCACCATGGCATTTGTGAACAAGCTTGACCGTGTGGGAGCGGACTTCGAGCGAGTGTGCCGTCAGATCGGGACTCGTTTTGGGGTTCCAGTGGCGCCGATGCAGGTTCCGCTGGGGTGCGAAGAGGACTTTCGCGGGATGGTGGATGTGATCAGCGGCAAGCTGGTTGACGGTGATTCCGAAGAGGATCATTCGGGCGACCAGGCTGTTGAGGAAGCTTTCGGGCATTTGGTGGAATGCCTTGCTGAGATTGACGATGCGGTCATGATCGAGTATCTGTCGGATCGTCGTCCAAGCGCGGAGTTGCTGCAACGTGCGTTGCGCGAAGCGGTAGCTGAGAGGCGCTTGGTTCCCGTGTTTGGCGGGAGCGCTTTGAAGGATATCGGAGTTTCGGAATTGCTGGATGCGGTTCGAAGCTACCTGCCGTCGCCTGGAGAAGGGCGATCCGGATTGGGGATGTTGGTTTTCAAGGCTTTCTCCGAAGAGGAGTTTGGCGAGGCACTGAGTTGTGTTCGCCTTTATGGGGGATGTGTTCGCCCTGGAGACAGGGTGGTGAACATGCGTACCGGCGAGGAGCTGGTCGTTGAAAGGATTTACGAGATGCACGCCAGCGTGATGGAAATCGTCGAAGAGGCGTGTGCAGGCGACATAGTCGCGATAAGTGGATTTGGCTCTGGAGCCGCAACGGGCGATTCGTTGTGTGAACCAGGAGTTCATGAGATTTTTGACAGGATAGATTTCCCCGAACCCGTGATCAGCATCGCGCTCGAGGCGCGAGGAGACACGGACAGCGAGGGTTTGGGGGCGGTTCTCAAGGTGATGTGCCAGGAAGATCCTACGTTGCGGTTGCATCGGGGACCTGCGCCGGGACAGTGGACGCTCTCAGGAATGGGTGAACTTCACTTGTCCATCGTTTGCGATCGACTTCGTGACGACTGGGGCATACAAGTGAGTTCAGGAAAACCCACGGTCAACTACCGCAAGGGGATAACGCAAAGCGGAGAGGCCGAATGCGATTTCACGAAACGTCTTCCGGACGGTCGTGAATTGAGCGCTCGAGTGGTGGTTTGCGTCGAGCCATTGCCGGAGGGCAGCGGCGTAGTGATGGATGTCGGCGAAGGATGTTCGGAGGTATCCGAGCAGTATCTCAAGGCATGCCTTGAGGGGTTGCGGGAGATCGTTGATTCAGGAACCGGTGACGGGATTGGATTGACGGATATGCGGATTTTGCTGTCTAGCGCGTGCGAGGGTGGCGAGCTGCCATCGGAGCTGGCGTTTCAGACGGCGGCGTCGAAGGCATTGTCGGATGCCGTTTTGGGGAGCAATCCTCGGATTTTGGAGCCGATCATGCGCGTTGAGGTGACTGTTCCCCAGGAGCAGGTAGGGAACGTGATTGCCGATGTGCAATTGCGTCGCGGGAAGATCACTGAGATGGAATCATGCCAATTCGGCATGACAAGAGTTTTGGCGTTGGTGCCATTGAGCGAGTTGTTTGGCTATGCGACGGCGTTGCGGTCATTTAGTGGTGGTCGTGGCGAGTTCATAGCGGAACCCGCAGTTTATGCTCCGGTTTGACCCGTAGTCAGAGCAGGGGAGCGGCAACTGTGACAAGCTTAAGGCATCCACATTGTTTAAAGGTCAATAAACAAAAGAGTGAGACATGGCAAAGAAGCAATCCATTCGCATCCGTCTCCAGGCGTATGAGCATACGATCCTGGACCAGAGCACATCGGAGATTGTCAACACTGTCCGCAAGACGGGCGTTGAAGTCGTAGGTCCGATTCCGTTGCCGACACGCATCGAGCGGTTCACGGTCAACCGTTCACCCCACGTTGACAAGAAGTCGATGGAGCAGTTCGAGATTCGCACCCACAAGCGTCTGATTGACATCATCGATCCTAGCCCGAAGACGGTTGAGGAATTGAAGAAGCTGAATCTTCCGGCTGGTGTTGACATCTTCATCAAGATCTGACATGGGAGGCGAGAACAATGAGAAAAGGTTTGATTGGTAAAAAATTGGGTATGACGCACGTGTTTACGGCCGATGGCGTTGCCGTCCCCGTCACGGCGATCGAAGTTGGTCCTTGCCCTGTGGTCGCCTTGCGCACCCAGGCTCGCAATGGCTACAGCGCGTTGCAGCTGGGATTTGGCAGACGCCAGGTCAAGAACGTGACGAAGCCTGTCCTCGGAATGCTCCGGGAAGCTAACCTCCAGGATACTCCTCCGATGGTCATCCGCGAAATCCGCCTGGATGCCGATTCGGATTCCAAGGTCGGTGACGTTTTGAAGGCTGACGTCTTTGCTAAGGACGAGTTCGTTGACGTGACTGGCCAGACCAAGGGTCGCGGATTCGCAGGCGTTGTCCGCCGCTGGAATTTCGGCGGTGGTCGAAAGAGCCACGGCGGCGCTTGGACTCGCCGTACTGGTTCTATCGGTGCGTGCTCTGCTCCTGGCAAGGTTTACAAGGGACGAAAGATGCCTGGTCATATGGGCAATGTCCGTCGGACGAGTCAAAACCTGCAGGTCGTCGACGTTCGTCCAGAGAGCAACCTGATTCTCGTCAAGGGGTCAATCCCTGGCGCGAATGGTGGTTACGTAATCGTCCGCAATGCGGTTAAGAAGCATTAATCGGGGGTGACACGAGATGGCTACATTGGAAGTTAAAACGATGAGTGGCGCGACGAGCCCCGCTTCGATTGAAATCAGCGACAGCTGGCTAGAGCGCGAAAAGGGTGCTCAGGCAGTTAAGGAAAGCGTTGTTGCCTTTATGGCTGGTCAGCGCAGTGGCACTGCCTCGACGAAGAACCGCAGCTTGGTCAAGGGCAGCGGACGCAAGCCTTGGCGTCAGAAGGGCACTGGTCGTGCCCGCGCCGGCAACACACGCAGCCCCCTGTGGCGTGGTGGTGGGGTAGTCTTTGGTCCCCAGCCTCGCAGCTATGCGAAGAAAGTCAACATCAAGGTCGAGAAATTGGCTCTGAAGCGTGTCTTTACGGACCGTCTTGACGCTGGTGAAATCATTGTGGTTGATGAGATCGCGATGACCACTCCCAAGACAAAAGAATTCGTCGCTTTCCTGAAGAACATCGGAGTTGAAGAGACGGCGTTGATCCTTGTTGACAACACCGCCCTCGATCCGGTCGAAGACGAGAACTCGAAGTATGGCTGGAAGGAGTCGAACCTGTATCTGGCAAGCCGCAACTTGGGCAATGTGATTGTGATGAGTGCGGGCAACGTGAATGCATATACGTTGATGCAGGGCAAGAAGGTTGTGATAACGAGCGCTGGTCTGCAGGCACTTGGTCAGAGACTGGCGTAAGGAGGAAATAAGCATGTTCAATCCTTACGACATTGTATACACGGTATTGATTACCGAAAAGGCAACTGCCTTGAGCGAAAAGTACAGCCGTTACACGCTGAAGGTGAATCCGAAGAGCAATAAGATTGAAATCAAGAAAGCCGTTGAAGCGATTTTCGACGGCGTCAAGGTTTCAGATGTGCAGACGATGAACTGCCTTGGCAAGCGCAAGCGCATGCGCAGTGCACGTTTGGGCAAGCGTCCGGACTGGAAGAAGGCGTTGGTCACCCTGAGCGAGGGTAGCATCGAGTTGCTGTAAGTTTTGAGGTTTACCAAATAGCATAGAGGCAAGAAGATGGGAATTAAGAAATACAAGCCAACGTCTCCAGGACGGAGACAGATGTCGGTGAGCGACTTTTCCGAGTTGACTCGTCGCACCCCCGAGAAGTCCTTGACTGAAGGCAAGCGTTCGACCGGCGGTCGCAACAACCTGGGTCGCATCACGGTTCGTTTCCGTGGCGGCGGTGTCAAGCGTCGCTATCGCATCATCGATTTCAAGCGTATCAAAGACGACATGCCTGCCGTTGTCGAGCACATCGAATACGATCCCAACCGCAGTGCCCGCATTGCGTTGATCAAGTACGAAGATGGCACGAAGTCCTACATCATTTGTCCTGTCGGCTTGAAGCAGGGCGATGTGGTGATGAGCGGTTCGAACGCCGACTACAAGCCCGGTCACGTCCACTGCTTGAAGGACATTCCAGACGGATTGAATGTCCATTGCATCGAGCTGTATCCTGGTCGTGGCGGCATCCTGGCTCGTTCAGCCGGGCAGAGCGCCATCGTCCGCGCCAAGGAAGGCGACTATGTCCAGGTCAAGTTGCCCAGCGGCGAAATCCGCTTGATTCATGGCAAGTGCCGTGCAACGATCGGACAGGTTGGCAACTTGGAACACAGCAGCATCAACTTGGGCAAGGCTGGAAAGAAGCGTTATTTGGGATTCCGCCCGCACGTCCGCGGTGTTGCCCAGAACCCGATTGACCATCCTATGGGTGGTGGTGAAGGTCGTGCAAGTGGTGGCCACGCTAAGTCCCCATGGGGACAGTTGGCGAAGGGTTATCGTACTCGCAAGCCCAAAAAGAATTCTGAGAAATTCATCATTCAGCGGAGGAAGAAATAATGTCAAATCGCTCCCTTAAGAAAGGACCATTTGTCGATGAGCACCTGAAGAAGAAAGTCGACAAGTTGAATGAAAAGAACATGAAGACGGTTGTTAGGACCTGGAGTCGTCGTTCGATGATCATGCCTGAGTTCGTCGGCCACACTTTTGAAGTTCACAATGGCAAGGTTTTCAACAAGGTTTTCGTGACTGAAAACATGGTTGGCCATCGCCTTGGTGAGTTCTCACCCACCCGTACATTCCGCGGTCACGGTGCTATCTCCGGTAAGTAATTATCGCTTGATCGCATAACTGCTGCGAAGCATTGGAATCCCGTTTTCGGCGAAAAACCGAAAACGGGTTTTTTTTGTGCCAAAAAACAATGCAACGCTGAATGTTGAATGCTGAATGCTGAATGCTGAATGATTTGTCCGACCTGTCTGACCCGTCCGACCTGTCCGACCTGTCCGACCTGTCCGACCTGTCCGACCTGTCCGACCTGTCCGACCTGTCTGACCTGTCCGACCTGTCTGACCCGTCTGACTAGGGATGCACCATGTTTTGCCGCTTGAATGGCGACATCGTTTGAGTACGAGCACCCCGGGTGCCCTCAAACCACCCCGGATGCCTGCAACACCACCCCGGGTGCCCTCAAACCACCC
>Ga0123335_1003360_pt1 | contig 22356 bp, 16 predicted proteins | sample BiotimSIPDNA_2_FD_89707 | JGI IMG/M metagenome (GOLD analysis project Ga0123335, IMG submission 89707) | Anaerobic biogas reactor microbial communites from Washington, USA - Biogas_R2 time_0 SIP DNA | ecosystem: Engineered > Bioreactor > Anaerobic > Unclassified | place: Washington, USA...
TTCGAATTATTGCCCATTCTGGGTTTATAGACTTTCATTGCACCTGGGGTGCACACCTTAATTTATGGAGGACCGTCCGAAATGGCACGGGGTAACCCCCAACGCTGACGAAGTCCAGCGCGCCCTGGCCGAGCTGGGGTAGATCAAGTAATTAGTAATTCTCAATTTTAAATTTTTAATTATGGGTGAAATACTCCGTATTTCGAATTATTGCCCATTTTGGGTTTATGGACTTTCATTGCACCTGGGGTGCACACCTTTAATTAAAAATTAAGAATTTGTAATTCAAAATTTAAAGGAGTTGTTTTTGTTGCAGAAACAAGCGACAAGGGATGCATATGGACTGGCTCTGGTGGAACTGGGACATTTGCATGAAGATATCGTTGTTTTGGATGCTGATCTTTCCAAGTCGACCAAGACGGCTGATTTTGCCAAGGTCTTTCCTGGGCGTTTTATAAATGCTGGCATAGCCGAACAGAATATGATGGGCATGGCAGCGGGGCTGGCAGCATCCGGTAAAAAGGTATTTGCCAGTACCTTTGCCATATTTGCGACTGGTCGTGCCTTTGAGCAGGTGCGCAACTCGCTGGCTTATGCCGGAATGAATGTTAAGGTATGCGCCACTCACGCCGGGATCACCGTTGGTGAAGACGGCGGTTCCCATCAGTCGGTGGAAGATATTGCTCTTATGCGCAGTATACCGGGTATGCTGGTAGTTGTACCCTCAGATGGGGTGATTACCCGCCAGGCATTGATAAGTCTTTATGAATACGAGGGACCGGCTTACCTGCGCTTGGGACGTCCAGCGGTTCCCGTTATATATGATGAAGGCACATCTTTTGAGATCGGGCGGGGGATCAAATTGCGGGGAGGTCAAGATGTTGCCATAATTGCCTGCGGCATCATGGTGCATAAGTCGCTGGAGGCCGCCGCGATCTTAGCTGGGCAGGGCATTGAGGCAAGCGTGATAGATATGCATACCATCAAACCGCTGGATCGCGAAATGGTCCTGGCAGCAGCGCGGGAGACTGGTGCTATCCTCACAGTGGAGGAACATAGCATTATTGGAGGACTCGGCAGTGCAGTGTGTGAACTAGTCAGCGAATTCCAACCGGTTCCAGTCAAACGGATGGGATTGGAGGATACTTTTGGGCAGTCGGGCTCTCCGGATGAGCTGATGAACTACTATGGGCTGACGGTGGAAAAGATCGTCGATAATATCCACATGCTGATCCATAAATAGTAGCTGAAAAAAAGGTATTTTAAAGCCTTTTGTAGAACCACCTTGATTGGTGGTTTTTTTTTTGTTCTGGAGGATGACAAATGTTAGTTCAATTCTACAATGTTTCCAAGATCTACCCTAATGGTGCCAAGGCTCTCGACGATATTTCTATTCAGATCGACCGTGGAGAATTTGTTTTTTTAATGGGACCTAGTGGTGCGGGCAAATCTACTCTGGTGAAGATGCTTTTCCGCGAAGAACTTCCCACCAGAGGTCAAATATTTCTGGCATCACGGAGTGTAGTCAGGATGAAACGCTCGGATGTACCGAAACTTCGGCGTAATATGGGGATAGTTTTTCAAGATTTTAAGCTGCTGGAGAGAAAAACCGTCGCGGAGAATGTTTCCTTTGCCATGGAGGTAGTAGGGGCCAGCAGTAAAGATATCCGGACCCGGGTGCCGGAGGTAATAAATATGGTTGGTCTCAAGGGGAAAGAGAATTCATTCCCCGGCGAATTATCCGGTGGCGAACAGCAGCGGGTCGGAATTGCCCGGGCTTTATCCAATAGGCCTTTGTTGTTGATCGCTGACGAACCGACCGGTAACCTGGATCTAAATACTTCACAGGAGATTATGGAATTGTTGTTTGACATCAACCGAAAAGGAACCACGGTGATTATGGCTTCACATGCCCGTGAGTTGGTGCGGGCTGCCCGCAAGCGGGTAATTATGCTGCAAAATGGACGGGTCGTCGATGACAGCCCTAATGGGGAGTCGTTATTATGAGGCCAGGATCTATCATTTATTTCTTCCGCGAAGCCGGTAAATCTTTGAAACGCAACCGGCTACTGAGTTTTGCAACCATAACCACGGTAGCGGTCTGCATATTGATACTCGGCTTCGGAGTTTTATTCACGATCAATGCCAGTAATTTCATGAACCATCTGGAGTCGGACGTCCAGATCCGGGCCTTCTTAGAGCAGGACCTAACCGCTTCCCAGATCAGTGATATAGGCCGAAAGATCGAGGCTATACCCGGGGTGGGATCTAATAAGTTCATATCCAGGGATGAAGCCCTGCAGCAGATGCAGAAGGATTTTGGACGCCGGGAATATGATCTCAAAGAGACTCTGGGCAAGAATCCCCTGCCCCATACTTATATGGTGAAAGTGAAAAATCCCCGGGAGGTTTCCCAGCTGGCTGCCAAAATAAAAAGTATGCCCGGGGTATATAAGGTCAACTATGGCCAGGGCACGGTGGAGAAACTGTTCAAGGTTACTCGCTGGATGCGTATTATCGGTATAATATTTATCGTATTATTACTAGTTGGGGCTGTATTTCTTATAGCCACTACTATCCGTCTGGCTATCTTTGCCCGTCGTAAAGAGATCTATCTGATGAAGCTGATCGGTTCGACGGATTGGTTTATCCGCTGGCCGTTCTTTTTAGAAGGTATTCTGTTAAGTTCGCTGGGAGCGTTGATATCCATAGGTATTCTGGCAATGGCCTATGGTTCATTGATCAGTAAGATTGACAACCTGTTCTTCATACAACTGGTAAGCGACGCCGGAACCATCAGGAACCTTTACCTGGTACTGCTGGGCACCGGGGCTGGACTGGGAGTAGTTGGTACCTGGATCTCGCTTAACCGCTTTCTGAAAGTCTAGGATGAGTGAATGAGTAATTTGGAACTTGGTATTTCCATAAACTAATCATATGGACCTGGGGGGAGGATGATTGTGAAAAAGGATAAACGTGGTCTGGCCTTGCTTCTTTCCGTAGTATTAATAATAGGGGTCATTTTGCCGGTATATGGTACTGAGCTGGAGGATAAACAGCGACTGCTGCAAGATGTCAACCAGCAGATAAATCAACAACAAAACAAGGTAAACGATGCCAAGAAAAAAGAGAAATCAATACTGGGGCAGATCCAGAACATCGACCGGAATATTTATTCCACCGATAAAGAGATACGCCAGATCGATGAACGGGTCACCTACCTTGATTCTAATATCGATGTTACCAAACAGGACATTGACCAATTAAGGGAGAGTCTGGCCCAGCAAACCGAGGTTATGGGCAAACGTCTGGTATTTGCCTATGAAGAAGGTTCCAAAATATCTTACCTGGAGGTTCTGCTGGCATCTACAGATATTCAAGATTTTCTCACGCGCTATGATTATCTGGCCAGCATAGTCGATAATGATGCCAGTATGATAGAGGAGATCGAGCGGGCGAAAATCGAGTTGGATATCAAACAGAACGAACTGGAAAGCCAGAAGAATGAGATGAAAAATCTCCAGGAGGAACAACTCGAAAAAAAGGAAGAGCTTAAAAACGATAAACAGCAGAAGAATGTGATACTCAACGATGTAGTCAAAGAGCGTAAGGCGTATGAGGCAGCCTTAAATGAATTGGAACAGGCTTCCTCCCAATTGGAGAGCATAATCCGGAATATCCAGGGTGGCAGCAGCGGCGAACAGCTAGGGACCGGGGTCTATACCTGGCCTTGTCCGGGGTACAAAACAATAACATCACCCTTTGGTATGCGCTATCACCCGATCCTGAAGACCAGGAAGCTGCATACGGGAATAGACATAGCGGCACCTTCGGGAGCATCGATCATGGCGGCAGATGCCGGTACGGTAATCTATTCCGGCTGGATGGACGGGTATGGACAGGTTATAGTGGTTGATCACGGCAATAAAATGTCGACCCTGTATGCTCATCAATCGGTTTTAATAGCTGCCAAGGGAGCTTCGGTCGGCAAAGGGCAGGTCATTGGCAAAGTAGGCACCACTGGTTTTTCTACCGGACCCCATTTGCATTTTGAGGTACGCGTCAACGGCAGCACGGTTGATCCTACCGGATATGTGAGATAGACGATGGTTTGATCAGGCTCATATTGATGAGCCTGTCCTGATTGTAGACAAAGTCAACAAGATGGCAGGGCTTGTCCCGGCTCATATTAGTGAGCCCGGCTTAATATAATAAAGGTATGGTAGGTGGAGATTTGAAAACAAACAGTTTTTGGCGGGGCCTTAATGTCTTTTTTTCTTTAATCGGCGCTCTGGTCGTTTTAGGGATGATTGTGGTATTCGTCACCAATACAGCCGGCATCGGTACTTTTATCAGCGTTTTAGGCCTGATCAAGACCCAGTCCATATATGACCTGAATTCAAGCAAAATATTCCAAGGAGCGGCGGCTGGAGTAGTACAGACCCTGGATGATCCGTATTCCGAGTACCTGAACCGTGCAACCTGGCAGGATCTTAAGGTGCGTTTGGACGCCAAGTTTGGGGGAATCGGGGTATTTATCCTGCAGGACAATTCAGGTCGTCTGAAGATATTGTCACCCTTAAAGGGGACCCCGGCATATGAAGCCGGCATCAAGAGCGGTGATTTTATCACCAAGATTAACGGGGAATCCACCAATGGTATGACCCAGGATAAGGCCATCCATCTTCTCAAAGGGGACCCTGGGACTCAGGTGATAGTAACCGTCTATCGACAATCAGACGGGGAGGAACATGATTTTAAGATTATCCGGGCAATTATCAACGTTCCATCCGTAGAACAAAAAACCTTGGATGAGGCCGGACAAATCGGGTACATCAAATTGAATCAATTCCATTCCAGGTCTGCTGGAGAGATGAAGGAAGCGGTCGACGGCTTTATCCGGGATGACAAAGTCAAGGGGATCATTCTAGATCTGCGGGATAATGGCGGTGGTGATTTTGAAGCTGCCATTGATATTGCCGACCTGTTCCTGGATGAGGTTCCGGTAGTTAGTGCGGTAGACGCCAGGGGAAATAAGGAAGTTTACCGAGCATCTATGGGTAAGACCCCGCTGCCTTTGGTGGTGCTGGTCAACGGAGATAGCGCCAGTGCCTCGGAGATATTGGCGGCCGCGCTGCAGGATAATCATCGGGCGGTTCTGGTAGGACAAAAGACATTTGGCAAGGGTCTGGTGCAAACCGTATTTCCCCTGCGGGACGGCGGCGCCCTCAAACTAACCACCCAGACCTATTACACGCCTCGCGGCACCGATATAAACAAGATCGGTATCCGACCGGATTACACCGTCAAGAATGAGCCGGCCGATAAAGAGGATAAACAGTTGCTCCAGGCAGAGCAGCTGATCAAAAAACAAATCTATTAGGGTATAGGATGGCAAGAGGCCGGATCTGGGTCCCGGTGACTTGGATCCGGCTTCTTTTCTTGTATAGGAAAATATGCGGTCACAGTACGCTAGTCGCCGACAGGTCATTGCTGCGAAAACGGGGTAAGTTGTTCTTGGTGAGGAGGTAGCATGTTGGACCTTATCCTGCCGGTTTTAACTCTCATGGGCCATGTCTTTTGGAATGCCTTCACCTCACCCTCATTTCTCATCATATACTGTCTGCTTTTTTTAATAACCAACCAACAGTACAAGAGGTTGGAAGATATGTCGGCCAGGGCGCGCCGTTATCATCCGCTGCATTTTAAAGCCACCCTGATCTCTATTGTGCTGGGTTTGTTGGGGGGTATCCTCGGCAGTCTGCTCATAATCATAGTGGGGATCGATATTAGCCGGGTCAATATACTGCCTTTGTGGGTATTAGCGCTGATTCTGATGATGATCAGTCCGCGCTTTCTTTGCTTTGCCTACGCCGGCGGTGTGCTGGCGGTGATAAGCCTGGTATCCGGCTATCCGCAAATGGACATTGCCCAATTGCTGGCCCTGGTAGCGGTATTGCATATGGTGGAGAGCCTGCTTATTCTCCTGAATGGGCATTTGAGCCCCGTTCCCGTCTATGTTCAACGTGATAATGAGATAATTGGCGGATTTAATCTGCAAAAATTCTGGCCAATTCCCCTCTTGGCCCTGGCTAGTACGGGTTTGCTGGCTGATCCAGGTGCTTTGCCTCCTATGCCATCCTGGTGGCCGTTGCTCAAGAGCTATTCGTCGGCCCTTCCGGGGCAGAATTATATACTGTTGCCGCTCCTGGCGGTACTGGGCTACGGTGAAATCACTACTACCGCTGCCCCTGGCCATCGAGTGCGCAAATCATCAGCTAACCTGCTGTTGTTTAGTATAATATTGCTGATATTGTCTATTGCCAGTTCGTATTATCCGCAAATGCTTTGGGCAGCAGCACTTTTTGCGCCGCTGGGCCATGAAACGGTTATTTGGCTGGGTACCCGGCAGGAAAGGAGTCAATTACCCCTTTATGTAACCGGTGGACCCGGGCTGATGATGCTGGATGTGGTGGTGGGAAGTCCAGCATATCAGGCTGGTCTGCGTTCGGCCGATCGAATACTATCGATCAATGGACAAGAGATAGCGACCTATCATGAACTGCTTGGGCTGACCGGGCAGGGAACAGGTCATTTTGCAGTAGAGGTTAGCCGCGATAATTCGGTTTACCATACCACAATCAAGCGCGCTCCTGCTGCAGACTGGGGCATTACCCCGGTGCCTGAGGCTGGAGCTATACAATGCCTTATCCAGCATGATGTCAGCGTATTTAGTTGGTTGAAACACTTGCAGCGTATTTTCCGTCGCTGATTCACTGCATGGTCAAGTTGCTTTTTACCCGTGTTCTCACCTTGCCCCTTCCGTGCATACATTTATAAATATGATGTTATGCAAAAGGGGGAGTCCGCTATGGCCAACCGCCGAAATATCCGCTATGTTTTTACCAGTAGTAATACTTGCGATGGGTTCCACAGCTTCATACCAGATTTGGTCAAACCCTTGCAGAGGGTATATATATTGAAAGGGGCGCCGGGAAGCGGCAAGGCGACTTTTATCCGCATGCTGGGGGAGGCCCTGGCCGAACGGGGATATGAAGTGGACTTCTGGCTTTCTGCTGCCGATCCGTTAAACCCCGAAGGTCTCTACCTGCCGCGTCTGGATCTGGCGGTAATAAACGGTTCGCTGGGCTTGGGAGTGGATCCGCATTATCCCGGAGCTACCGGCGAGGTCATCGGACTGGAACAATACCAGGACCGGGAGTCTCTGCGCCATTATGGCAGCGAGATTATCAGCCTGATCGATCGCCTGGAGGCTGAACGAGCTAAAGTGGAAGTGATATTAAAACAGGCTGCCGAAGCCAGGGGGGATATCCATAGAATCTTCTCACCAGGCCTGCAACCTGAAAAAATCAGGCATTTGGCCGACAAACTGGAGGCGGATTTGTTTCAGGAGGGACCGGCTGAACGGCATTTCTATGCCAGTTCCTTCAGCGCAGAGGGAACCATCAACTACGTAGATGATATCAGCCGAAGCTGCCAGCGTCGCTATATCCTGAAAGGGCGGCCGGGCAGCGGTCAATCGATCATAATGACTGAGATTGCTGAACGCGGACGCCGCCGCGGCTGGTATCTGGAATACTATCACTCCGGCTTGGAGCGGGAGAGCATACTGATGCTTTTGATTCCCAGTCAGGGAATAGCCTTGATCGATGCAGCTGATACTGAGATAAGTCTTCGCCCCTGGGATGTGGTGATCGATATGAATGAAGACCTTGAGGAATCTGATTGGCAAGAAAAGGACCTGGCAGCTGCTGAGCTCAAAAGGTTATATGAGATCCTGCTGATTCAAGCTCGGGAAGGCCTGGAAAGCGCACAGAGGACCTTGTTGGAACTCAAGAAGATCTACCGTGGGGCAACAGATTTTTCCCGCTTGGAAGACCGGCGTGAGGAATTGCTGCAGGAGATTATCAACAACCATTAGCACACAAAAGCACATGTGTTCTGTTCAGATGCCTGCCTTTCGTGTAAAATAGTATTGAACAATACAGAGGACAGGCTTTTATGATCCCGAAAGAGATCGTCTAAATAGTAGTGGAGTCATAAAATCTCCAGTATGAATTGAGGAGTATATTTTGCATAGTTTTAAGATCCATTCAGATTATCAGGCTACCGGTGACCAGCCGGAGGCGATCAGAGACCTGGTTGAGGGTCTCCGAGCCGGCGAACGACAGCAAACGCTGCTGGGAGTGACCGGATCAGGTAAAACCTTTACGATGGCTAGGGTCATTGAGGAGGTACAGCGTCCGGCTCTGGTGCTGGCACCCAACAAGACCCTGGCTGGTCAGCTCTATTCGGAATTTAAACAGTTCTTTCCGGAGAACGCTGTGGAATATTTTATCAGCTATTATGATTACTATCAGCCGGAAGCCTATGTACCGCACACTGATACCTATATAGAGAAGGATTCTTCTATTAATGATGAGATAGACAAGCTGCGTCATTCGGCCACGGCCTCATTGCTGGAGCGCCGGGATGTCATCATTGTGGCCAGCGTATCCTGCATCTATGGTTTGGGAGCCCCCCAGGATTATTATGCAATGGCTATTTCCCTGCGTCCGGGGACTGAGTATCCACGGGACAAGCTGCTGCGGCGGTTGGTAGAGAATCACTACGAACGCAATGAGGTAGCCTTTGAGCGCGGACTGTTCAGAGTGCGTGGTGATGTGGTCGAGGTCTTTCCCGCCTCGGCCGGAGACCGGGCTATTCGGATCGAATACTTCGGCGATGAGATTGACCGACTGATCGAGTTTAATCCGCTGACGGGCGAAGTATACGGCCGCATGCTGCATGCTATGATCTTTCCGGCTTCTCACTATGTGACTACCCGGGAGAACATGTTGGCAGCCGCCAGTGAGATTGAAGCCGAGCTGGCACTGCAAGTGGAGAAGTTTAAGTCTGAGGGCAAGCTGATTGAGGCTCAGCGTATTGAGCAGCGCACCCGCTATGATCTGGAAATGATCCGTGAATTGGGTTACTGCAAAGGGATAGAAAACTACTCGCGTTATATTACCGGACGAGCACCGGGGGAGCCGCCCTATACCTTGATTGACTTTTTTCCGGAGGACTTCATATTCTTTGCCGATGAATCACATATATCAATTCCCCAGATACGGGGGATGTACGAGGGCGACCGTTCCCGCAAACAGAACCTGATCGAATACGGCTTCCGGCTGCCTTCAGCTTTGGATAACCGTCCTCTGAGATTCACTGAATTCAACGAGAAGTTCAACCAGCTTATCTTCGTAAGTGCCACTCCCGGGGACTACGAATTAGAACACAGTTTACGGGTAGCCGAGCAGATCATTCGCCCCACTGGTCTGGTCGATCCGGAGATAGAAGTGAGGCCTACTGACGGGCAGATCGATGACTTGATGGAAGAGATACGGGAGACGGTGAACAAAGGTTATCGCGTTCTGGTTACCACCATGACTAAGCGGATGGCGGAAGACCTTTGCGACTACTTTGATGGAAATGGAATGCGGGTACGTTACCTGCATTCCGATATCGATGCTTTGGAGCGGCTGACTATCCTGCGCGAACTCAGAGCAGGAGTCTTTGATGTTCTGGTGGGTATTAATCTGCTCCGGGAGGGACTGGATCTGCCCGAAGTAGCTCTGGTGGCTATTCTGGATGCTGATAAAGAAGGCTTCCTGCGTTCAGGGCGCTCATTGATCCAGACTATTGGTAGGGCGGCGCGCAATGTTGAAGGCAGGGTCCTCATGTATGCCGATCGGGAGACTCCCTCCATGCGTCAGGCTATTGAGGAAACCAACCGGCGCCGCCGAAAACAGAAAACCTTCAATGAAGAACACGGCATTACGCCGGAAACCATTAAAAAGGCCATCCATGTGGCGGTAGAAGCCATGGTAGCCGAGGAACCCGGCTCCTATGATGCCGATCTCTATCGCAGCCTGCCCAAGGAGGAACGGGAACGCCTGGCCGCTGAGATGCAGGCAGAAATGATTAAGGCTGCGGAAAAACTGGAATTCGAACGCGCCGCCCAACTGCGTGACATGATCCGCGAACTGCAACAGCCCAAAAAACCGGCTAAGAAACCCAGACGGGGTAGGTAATTGAATTTTGAATTATGAATTAATGTAGAAATGCTTTGCATTTCGTTATCTTTTTCAGGGTAGAAAAAGTATTGTTCTAACAAAATGATACTTATCTACTGAGTGTCGGACTACCGTTAGATGATGAAATGACTCTCATTGCACCCATAGGGTGCACACCTTAATTAAGAATTAAAAATTGAGGATTAAAAATTTATGTCTTAATAAGCAGCGTGCCGCTTTGCCGCCTGCGTCCATTAATAATTTAAATTCTTTGGGAGACTGATTTTTATGAAGGACTACATTTATATCAAGGGTGCGCGGGAGCATAATCTGAAAAACATCGACCTGCGGATACCACGGGACCAGTTGGTGGTCTTTACCGGGGTGTCGGGTTCGGGCAAATCCAGCCTGGCCTTTGATACCATATACAGCGAGGGTCAGCGCCGGTATGTTGAATCACTGTCCACTTATGCCCGCCAGTTTTTGGGACAAATGGACAAGCCGGAAGTTGATTATATCGAGGGTTTATCGCCATCTATCTCTATAGATCAGAAATCTACATCCAATAACCCGCGTTCCACGGTAGGCACCGTTACCGAGATCTATGACTACATGCGATTGCTTTACGCTAGGGTCGGGCGCCCCCATTGTCCACGCTGCCATCAGCCAATTCAGCGGCAGACGGTGGATCAGGTGGTCGACCATTTGCTGGACCTGCCTCAGGGCACTCGCCTGCGTATTATGGCTCCGGTAGTGCGGAGTCAAAAAGGTGAACATCAGAAGCTCTTGCAGAACCTGTTCAAGGATGGCTATGTGCGGGTGATGGTAGATGGTCTTGAGTATACCGCGGATGAAGAAATAGTACTGGAAAAGAATAAGAAGCATGATATCAGCGCAGTAATCGATCGTCTTATTGTCAAAGATGGTATCCGCAGCCGTCTGGCAGAATCCCTGGAACTGGCCTTTGAACTGGCTGAGGGGGTGGCTGCCGTTCGCTGGGGCCAGGATGGAGAAGAAGAGGAGTCACTGTTCAGCCGGGATTTTGCCTGCCCTGACTGCGGGTTCAGCCTCCCGGAATTGAGTCCGCGCATGTTTTCCTTCAACAGTCCCTTTGGCGCTTGTCCGGAGTGTGATGGTCTGGGTGAGAAGCGTGTGATTGACCCCGATCTGGTCTTTGATTATAACCGGAGCCTGGATAATGGAGCGATCCTCCCCTGGGCCAACAGCTTTTTTACCTACTATACAGCGGTACTCAGAGCAATGAGTGAAAAATACAAGATACCTATGGACAAACCCCTGAAGGAATTTACCAAAAAGCAGATGCAAATGCTGATGTATGGCAACAACAACGAGAAATTCCTGGTCTCCTACACCAATTCATATGGCGAGGCCGGTACCTTCCGCTCCAGCTTTGAAGGCATTATCAATAATATGAAACGGCGATATTCGGAAACCAAGTCGGATAGCTCCCGCGAAGACATTGAGAAATATATGACCACTCACCTTTGCCCCAGTTGCGAGGGCAAAAGACTGCGTGAAGAGATTCTCTGGGTCCTGGTGGACCAGCAACCCATTACCGGGGTGACTTCTCTGTCAGTCCGGCAGGCGGTGGATTTCTTCCGTGGGCTGCATTTGAGCGAGCGTGAGGCCTATATCGCCCGCCAAGTAGTCAAGGAAATCCAGGAACGCCTTAACTTCCTGGTAGATGTAGGATTAGATTACCTGACCCTGGACCGGGTAGCCGGTAGCCTCTCCGGTGGCGAAGCTCAGCGCATACGTCTGGCCACCCAGGTGGGCTCCAGTCTGGTGGGGGTGCTTTATGTATTGGATGAACCCAGTATCGGACTGCATCCCAGGGATAACGACCGCCTGCTGGCGACCCTGGAACGGCTGCGCGATTTGGGTAATACTGTTATCGTAGTGGAACATGATGAAGATACCATCCAGCATGCAGATCACATAGTAGACATCGGACCCCGGGCTGGTATTCATGGCGGCGAAGTGGTTGCCCAGGGGAGTCTGGGGGATATCATGGCTGCTCCCAGGTCGCTGACCGGGCAGTATCTGACCGGGAAACTCAGCATCGATCTTCCCGACCAACGCCGGGCCCGCACTGCCAGAAACCTGGTCATCAGGGGCGCGGGCCAACATAATCTTAAGGATATCGATGTTACCATCCCGCTGGGACAAATGGTGGTCATAACCGGGGTTTCCGGTTCCGGCAAGAGCACTCTGGTAGAGGATATTATTTACCCGGTGTTGTTCAAACAGATCAATCGTGCCAGCCGACACCGGGTTGGCAAGTATAGAGCAGTGGAGGGCGGAGAGCATATCGATCGGGTCATCAATATTGACCAGGCTCCTATCGGGCGTACCCCGCGTTCTAATCCGGCTACTTATACCGGGGCTTTCGACGGCATCCGCGAGCTGTTTGCCAACACTGCTGAAGCCAAGGTGCGGGGTTATAAACCGGGACGCTTCAGTTTCAATGTGCGGGGTGGCCGCTGTGAGGCCTGTTCCGGCGATGGCATCATAAAGATCGAGATGCATTTCCTGCCTGACGTCTATGTACCCTGTGAGGTATGTAAAGGCAAACGTTACAACCGTGAGACCCTGGAAGTCAAGTATAAGAATAACAATATCGCTGATGTCCTGGCCATGACTGTAGACGAAGCAGTAGAATGCTTCGAGAATATCCCCGGGGTGTATCGTAAGCTAAAGGTTCTACAGGATGTGGGTCTGGGATATATTGGACTGGGACAACCCGCTACCACCCTTTCCGGCGGAGAAGCCCAGCGGGTGAAGTTAGCCACCGAGTTGTCCAAACGATCCACCGGCAAGACCCTATATATATTGGATGAGCCAACCACCGGCCTGCACAAGGATGATGTTAAACATCTGCTTAGCGTGCTAAACAGATTGGTAGATAATGGAAATACGGTCCTGATAATAGAGCACAACCTGGATGTGATCAAGAGTGCCGATCATCTGATCGATCTGGGTCCGGAGGGCGGGGAGCAAGGCGGCGAAATCGTTGCTGAAGGTACCCCCGAGCAGGTAGCCCGGCATCCGAGCTCCTATACCGCCAAATATCTGCGTGAAGTTTTGGGAAATGAATAGACAGGGGAGACGAAATAGACGCAGAAGGACGCAGATTTATATGATTAACGCAGAAGAAGAGCGGGAGAGACGATTATTGCCACAGATGAACACAGATGGACACAGATTATTGTAATATGGGGCTCACGAGAGACTACGAATAGTGTAGGGGATACGAAATAGACGCAGAGGGACGCAGATTTTTATGATAACGCAGAAGGAGAACGGGAGAGACGATTATTGCCACAGATTAACACAGATGGACACAGATTATTGTAATATGGGGCTCACGAGAGACTACGAATAGTGTAGGGGTACGGTATAGAAGCAGATGGACGCAAATTTTTATGATTAACGCAGAAGAAGAGCGGGAGAGACGATTATTGCCACAGATGAACACTGATGAACACAGATTATAATAATATGAGCCTATCGAAAGAGTACGAATAGAGCAGGGGGTAAGAAATAGACGAAGCGTCAGCACTATGTTATTGCGAGCGTGGCGCGGCAATCTGTTCTTTGACGTCTTTATGCAGCCTGATTAAACCATCTTAGATACCTGAGATAGTAAAATTAAACGATTTATAGTTTGAATTAGAGCTTATTATTCTGCGTAATCATAAAGATCTGCGTGCGGCTTTAGCCGCCTGCGTCTATTCGTTCTCCTTGCATTTTCGGAGGTGATATTGGGTTGAAGGAACGCCTGGGGAGGGTGCCTCTGCAGCCGGGGGTGTATATGTATAAGGACAGTGAGGGGCGTATCATCTATGTAGGCAAAGCGCGCTCCTTGCGTCAACGCATGCGCTCCTATTTTCAGTCACCCGAGAAGTTGCATCCTAAGGTGCGGGCCCTGATGAACCGGGTAGCCGACTTCGATTATATCGTTACTAATTCCGAGGTAGAGGCGCTGATCCTGGAACGCAATTTGATCAAGGCCTACCAGCCTCGCTACAATATTCAGCTCCGTGATGATAAGAGCTATCCCTATATCAAACTCACCACAACCGACAAGTATCCGCGTCTCAGCATGGTGCGGGAAAAGAAGGACGGGGTATCCCTCTATTTTGGGCCTTACACCGATGCCGGAGCGGTCAGGGAGACCTTGCGGCTGCTAAACGGCTTATTTCCCCTGCGTACCTGCAAAACCCTGCGCCCGGCTCAACGTACCTGTTTGAATTATGATATCGGACGCTGCCAAGGACCTTGCCAGGGGATGATCAGTGAGGAAGACTACGGAGTCCTGGTCGGACGGGTCCGAGCCTTTCTGGAAGGGGATTATAAAGGCCTCTTACGGGAAAAGGAAGAAGAGATGAAGGCGGCTGCGGGTAGGATGGAGTTCGAGCTGGCAGCCCAGCTGCGGGATCAGATAGGCGGCATCAAAAAGGTCCAGGAAAATCAACAGGTCAATTTTGACAAGAGCCATCATCTGGATATCATCGCCATGATCGGCGGAGACCGGGACAAGCTGGTGGTAGTTTTTAAGGTTCGTGCCGGTAAGGTCTTGACCAAGGACAGCTACTGGCTCAGCCGATCGGTGGATGAGGATGATGCCGGGCTGATGGAATATATTATAAAATACTATTATGATGAAAACCCCGATATTCCGCGTGAAATACTAGTTAGCCACTTACCTTCCGGACAGGAGGTGCTGGAGGCCTGGCTGAAAGAACTGGCCGGACATCGAGTGGAGCTGCGCCAACCCCAACGAGGAGAACGCCGGCATATGCTGGAATTGGTCCAGAACAACGGTCGCTTGATCTGGGAGGAAAGAGAACAGAAGAATCTGCAGAATCAAGAGACCCTGCTGCATTTATCAAAAGTGCTTGGCTTGGAAGTGGTACCCGAGCGTATCGAATGCTATGATATATCTCATCTAAGCGGTGAAGAGACCGTGGCCTCCATGGTGGTTTTTACCAGCGCCATGCCCGACCGCAAGGCCTACCGGCGCTTCAAGATCAGGAGCGACCAGAATAACGACTATGCTTCCCTGGCCGAGACCCTTCAGCGTCGCTGGAGCGAGGCTGAAAAGGGCAACCCGGCCTTTCTGCCCCTGCCTGATCTCATCCTTATCGACGGTGGCCTGGGTCAGGTTAATGCTGTAAAACAATCATTGGATGAGATAGGGGTGGAGGCCCCTCTCTGTAGTCTTGCCAAAAAGGATGAACTTGTATTTCGGCCTGGGGTATCTGAGCCATTGGTTTTCCCGCGCCGTGACCTCGGCTTGATGCTCTTGCAGCGTTTGCGCGACGAGGCTCACCGCTTTGCCATCGAGTACAACCGTCTGCGCCGTGGGAAAAAGATCACCGCCTCGGCTCTGGATGGGATAGAGGGCATTGGCCCGCGGCGTAAGCAGGCCTTACTCCAGCATTTTTCATCAGTAGCCCGCATAAAGCAGGCCAGCCTGGAAGAATTGGAGCAGGTACCGGCCATGAACCGCACTGCTGCTGAGAAGGTGTATCGCCATTTTAACCCCTAAGCCGGTATCATTCGATATTAGCGCATACGGCAAGAGCAGCAGGTTTAAATAGGCTGAAAAAGCATTTGGGGCGGCACAAGGTCTGTGCCGCCCCTTTGATGTTAGATCGATAGGGTGTATGCTGGAATACTTTTATTGATCGGCAGTAGAGCTGTTGGGGGCAGTATCCCGGGCCGGAGGTGCACCTTGCCCTGCTTCCATGATCCGGACCGATTCAACCGCACCAGTCGAAGCGTTCAGCCTTACCTCCATCATCTGTCCGGCTTTTAAGTCGCTTATGCTCACCTCGCTGGAACTATTCCGACCGCCGCTCAGCATTTTTACCGAGGCGGGTATGGTAATGGTTTTCTTCTCACCGCTCAGCTCGGGGGTTTGTCTCCCCGGCTTATCCCCCGCAGGAGGATTACCGTCCGCAGGAGGAGATGGCATATCAAACAAGGCTAGGGTCACGCTGCGGTCTTTTACACTGGTGATCTGGCCCATCAGCCGGCTGCCGGCGCGCTGGCCGGGTTGAGTTTCATTTTTCATAACGGTTGCTGACCCGTTATCAGCGGCCTTATCGGACTGTCGGGAAAGATCTGTTTTAGTGTTTTCGGTTGTAATCGTCTCGCTTTGCTTAGTAGTCGTTGTCTTATCGGCAGTAGCCTTGGAGCTACTGGAACAACCAACTAGGCATACGGCAAGAGCCAGGCTAAGCAGCAAGAGCAGCAAAGATCTTTCTTTTAACATGGAAAAACCAACTCCTTGTATTGGGATACTATTTTATATCTATACTCTTAGTGTTTTGGTCCCAGTTTACCGTTAGATCAAGGCTTTCTGCCAGAAAACGGATGGGGACCATGGTACGGCCTGTGTCGGAGACATAGGGGGCGCCGATCAGGGTAACAGTTGTTCCATTTACTGTGGCAGTAGTGCTGTCGATAGTTAAAACCACGGTATTGTTATTCAGGGAAATGGAAATAGTCTGCGCAGTTTTGTCCCAGCTGATATTCCCGCCCCAGAGCTCAACTATTGCCCGGATGGGGACAAAGGTAGTTCCGTTTTTAACTACCGGAGCCGTTGCATAACCGGGATCGATATCCTGCTGTCCGGAGCCGGTTGTCATTTTGGAACTGCCAATCTTTAATCGCATTTTATTACCATGACCGTTATTGGTGCTCTTTTCGATCGGAGCCTGCAGTGCCTTAAGGATGGTATCGGATTGATCCTGGGTAATGGTTCCGGCGGTGACCAGCGCCGCTAACTCGGTAGTAAGGGCTGTCTTCATATCGGTCTTGCTGGTGGTGCTTTCATTAGAGGGCTTTAAAGCTGTTAAAATGCTGTCAGCTACCGTCTGGGTAATGGTTCCGGCGGTGACCAGCGAACTCAATGCGCTTTCCCAGGGGTTACTTCGCTTCTCACCATGATGGTTTTTATCAGCCTTATTGTCTGCGGGTGGTTGGATAGCCTCCATAATAGCTTCGGCCTGCTCAGAGGTAATGGTCCCGGCAGCTACAAGAGCATCCAGTTTGCCCTGCATCAGGCTTGACGGATCGGTAGTCGGAGGAGTAGTGTTGGCTTTCGATTCATCAGACGGTTTCAGGGCAGCCTGTACTGCATCGGCTTGCTCCTGAGTAAGAGTCCCGGCAGTAACCAGGCTGCTCAACTGATCTGAAAAACCATGGCCGCCCTTGCCGTGCTGGCCTACGCCTTGATTCACAGGAGGTTTCTGAAGCTGATTACTGGTGGAGTCATCGGCACCATAGACCGGCATAGCCAGACTCAAGGTAAAGATCAGTAGCATCAGTAGTGAAGTTAGCTTTTTCAATAATTACACATCCTTCCGGTTTAATACTAAAATTGACCAATTACCAAATAATGGACTAAAAAATGGCGACAGCTATCCACCTCCCTTCAAAGAGCTTTAGTAAAGGCTATTCAAATCGCAGGGCTTCAATAGGGTCTGAATTGGCTGCCTGCCGGGCAGGATAGTATCCGAAGAATAGTCCGATCATAATAGCGAAACCCATGGAGGCCGCTATCAGCCAGGGGGATACCTGCATTTTGAGATCGGCCCATACACTGAGGAGCTGGGCACCTCCACAACCCAGAGCAACACCGATAAGACCTCCTATGAAGCAGAGCAGCAAGGCCTCAATCAGGAACTGAGTGAGGATGGCACGGGTAGTGGCGCCGATAGCCATGCGAATGCCAATTTCACGGGTGCGTTCAGTTACCGATACCAGCATGATGTTCATAATGCCGATACCGCCAACCAGCAGAGAGACGGCTGCAATGCCTCCCAACAGGAAAGACAGCATTTTCGTGGTGTCTTCTATAGTGGAGAGTATTTCCGTCATGTCCCGTACCTGAAAATCTTCGTCAGCTGAATCGCTGATGCGGTGCCGCTGGCGGAGCAGGGTGCTTATGTATTCCTTCAAGGGAGTCAAGGCCTCGGTACTCTCGGCCTGAACGTTTATGCTGCGTACGGTTTGGCTTCCCAGCAGACGCTGCTGGGCGGTTGTTATGGGGACATAGATGACATCGTCCTGGTCTGACCCCGCACTGTCGCCTTTTTCTTCCAAAACTCCGACTACTGTAAAGGAGAGGCCATTGATGCGAATAGTCTGACCCAGTGGATTGGATTTGGGAAAAAGGTTAGTTACTACCGTTTGGCCTAAAACGGCGACCCTTTTCAGGCTGTTCACGTCACTATCACTAAAGAACGAACCCTGAATAGTAGGCCAGTTTTTAATGGTCTGCAGTTCAGGGACAGTGCCATCTATTGTTGTTGACCAGGTTGCACTGCCCGCTGAGATCGTTGCACTATTAGTGCTTGCCTCCGGGGCTACATATTTGACCAGAGGCAGCTCAGCGATAGCCTCTGCATCTCCCATGGTAAGCGTAGAACTGCCCGCTCCCCGGATAGGACCGGCAGACATGGCGGAGGAAACCGTCAACAGATTGGCGCCCATACTGGAAAGCCGTGAAGTAATACCTGATGAGGTGCCCTGCCCCAGGGCGACCATGATGATAACAGCACCCACGCCGATGATCACCCCCAGCATGGTCAGAAAGGAACGCAGCTTATTGCTCAGCAGGCTTTGCCCGGCCATTTTCAGACTCGAAATGAGATCCATGAGGTACTCCTCGCTTTCGCTTTATCCAACCTGTATTGATTGACGCGGCTGGGACACCAATTCTTCTTTTACCAGCAAACCGTCACTAAGGCGTATGATACGCTGGCAGTGATAGGCAATATCGGGTTCATGGGTAACAATAACCACAGATAGGCCCTGTTCGCGGTGCAGTCGCTGCAGGAGCCCCATGATCTCTTCGCTGGTTCTGGTATCCAGAGCTCCGGTTGGTTCGTCGGCCAGCAATAGGCCTGGACGATTGACCAGGGCGCGGGCAATGGCTACCCGCTGCTGCTGGCCACCGGACAACTGCCGGGGCAGGTGGTGTTCACGTCCGGCCAGACCCACCATCCGCAGCATATCGCGCCCGCGTTGGTCCCTATGGCGCGCAGGTACCCCGGCATAAACCAGAGGCAGGCAAACATTTTCCAAAGCGGTGGATCTGCCCAGCAGGTTAAAATTCTGAAAAACAAAACCGATCAGCAGGTTACGCAAACGGGCCAACTGGTCACGGTCCAGTTTCATCACGTTCTGGCTGGCGAAAAAGTATCGGCCAGTATCCGGTTTATCCAGACAGCCCAACAGGTTCATCAGCGTGGATTTGCCAGAACCGGAAGGACCCATAATTGCCAGCATCTCTCCCCGCATGACATCGAGAGAAATACCTCGCAGGGCATGGACCGGTTCACCGGCGCCATAATAGGTTTTGGTTATATCCTGCAGCTTGATTAATATCTTGGTCATGGTTTTATCTCTCCAGTCCGTTTACATTCCCGGAGGCGGGCCGCCCATCCCGCCGCCCATATTCCCTTTGGAGCGGTTGGAACTGTTCGAGTTATTTGAAGTACTGGAATCTGAACTGGCAGACTGGCTGGTCCCGACCACTACTTGGTCACCTGCTTCCAGGCCGCTGACAACTTCATAATTTGATTCGTCGCTCAGTCCCAGGCGGACAGTCTTTAGCACAGGTTTGTTATTTTGCAGCACCAATACCATTCCCGGGCGCCCTTGCGTAGAATCCAAGCCGGAAAAACCAGCCGATGGTCCGGAGCTGTTTTTATTCAGTGCTTTGATAGAGCTGCGATTGGCTGCAGAATTGGACTGGCTCTTATTCGTGCTCCCCGATCCGGTAGTCGATTTGGTACCGGAGGAAGCGGCGTTCTGCTGCATATAGGTCTGGGCATAGGTTACTGCCATTTTAGGAACAGTTAAAACATTGGCTTTACAGGATATAATGATCTCGGCTGATACGGTCATGCCGGATTTTAACAGGCGATCCGGGTCGGAGCAGCTGATTAAAACCGGGTAATACTGGACATTGCTGACCGTCTGTGCTTCCGGGGTGATACGGACCACTTTGCCGGAGAAGGTCTTATTGGAATAAGTAGTACTGGTGAACTCTACCTCCTGACCGGACTTAACCTGTCCAATATCCGCTTCATTGACCAGGGCAGTCAGCTGCAGATCCTCGCTCATTACCGTAAGCAGAGTACTGGTGCTGCTGTTAATCCCGTTGATCTGTCCCACCTGACCATTTACTGCCCCGATAATGCCATCAAAGGGTGCTATCAGGGTCGCCTCGCTTAAATCGGAGCGAGCTTGCTGCGCCTTGATCTGATCGTTGGCCAGTTTGGATTGGGCTGTAGCCAGTTCCAGCTCTGCTCTGGTCAGATCATCCCGGGCGGTATCCATATCACTCTGAGCCACAGCGCCAGCCTCCTGCAGTTTCTGTTGCTGCTCAAAGTTGCGCAGCTGTGACTGATAGGCAAGATTACAGGTTTTGACGTTGATAATGTCCTGGTCAACGGTATTCTGAGCCTGTTCCAGTGCGCTGGTTAGAGACGTAGGTTCCTGCTGGGCCAGTACCTGGCCCTGGATTACCTGGTCGCCCGGATTGACGTTGATAGCGGTAATAGTGCCATCATTCTTAAAGCCCATTTCAGATTTCTTCACCGGTTCCAGGGTACCCGTAGCTTCGATGGAGTCAGTTATGGTGGTGTTGCTGACAGCCATGGTGAGGTAATCACTATCTGCCTTGGATGCGGACCAGCGATAATATCCGAAGGCGCCCAGCGCCACGAAGATGAGTGCGGCCAGGATCACAGTGATCTTCCTGGTCCGGGACATGCCGCGGATTTTACTGGCCAGCATTATTTCTTCGACATTATCATCATCCAGGTGCATCAGGCTGGACTGAGGCTCCTGTTCGCTATCAGCAGTTCCCACCGGAGTATCGGCATCTAACATTTTTTATCCACCATCCCGTTCAAAGAATTGGATAAATGATGCTGGATCAATTCCAGATCACTTATCTGCTTGCATATATTATCCAGACCCTCGCTAAATTCCCACTGAATATAAGCTGAAAGTTTTCTGAAAGCTGATTAGGAATTGTCAAAATGCTGTAATACCGTATATACTTGAGGAGAACAAATACCGGAAGGGAGGCAATCCGAATGCAAGGCTGGATAGTAAGGTGGTTGCTCAATATTCTTGCTATTATTCTAACCGCAGGTCTCCTAGGGTCCCATTTCGAATTAACGGTATGGGGGGCCATAGTCGGGTCTATTTTCCTGGGGATAGTAAATGCCATAATCAGACCGATCCTTATGATACTTACCCTGCCATTCAATATTATCACCCTGGGGCTCTTTACCTTTGTTGTCAACGGATTTATGCTATGGGTTACCTCGGCAACGGTCAAAGGGTTTGACATTCATGGCTTCGGTTGGGCTATTCTCAGCGCTATCATACTTAGCCTGGTAAGCTTTATAATCAGTTTCTTCATTGATGATAAATCTTTTGGGTTGAAGTAGATCTTAATAATAACGATTTGAAGGTGGGTTAATACTTGGCTCGGATTGTCGACAAAGTCGGCAAGATGACAGGGCGATGACGGAAGTGAAGATCAAGGCGTACGAAAAGCCCGCGATTGAGGCGTACTGGCGTACGTTGATTGAGCGGTCTTTTCGTAACAACGAAGATATTCGCTTTTGTCATCGCCCTGAAGCCGGGTTAATACCCGGCTTTTTACTAAATGGAGGAAACTAGTGTCGATCAAACTGGTAGCCATTGATTTGGATGATACCTTGCTGGATTCAGGTCTAAAGATCGCGCCGGAATGCGCACAAGCCATACAAGCAGTAAGAGACCAGGGTATCCTGGTGACGCTGGCCACGGGTCGCATGCATCGCTCGGCTCTGCCCTATGCCCGTCAACTTTCCATGGACCTGCCTTTGATAACCTACCAGGGAGCCCTGGTCAAAAGCGCTTTTTCATCCGAAGTGATCTACTACAAACCCCTTCCCCGCAAACCGGCGGGAGAAATTATCGAGTTCTTTAAGCAACGTAATCTTCATTGCCACGCCTATAGTGATGATGAACTTTTCATGGAGGAATTGACCTCAGAAGGCCGATATTATGAGGATCTGGCCGGAATCAAAGCGGTCCTGGTAGATGACTTGACCGAGGCGGTTCGCCAGCATGATGCTATGAAAATAATGGCGATCATCAAGGATCAGGCATTATTGCTGTCTCTGTATGAAGAGTTGACCTCCCTGTACCCTGAGCTGCACATTACCCGCTCCAA
>Ga0123335_1003362_pt1 | contig 22333 bp, 19 predicted proteins | sample BiotimSIPDNA_2_FD_89707 | JGI IMG/M metagenome (GOLD analysis project Ga0123335, IMG submission 89707) | Anaerobic biogas reactor microbial communites from Washington, USA - Biogas_R2 time_0 SIP DNA | ecosystem: Engineered > Bioreactor > Anaerobic > Unclassified | place: Washington, USA...
AGTGCCTTGACATACAGCCTAAATGTTCAAGCTTCCGTATTAACTGGTATTACGCTCCCGGCGACAGCGATATCAAGGATTTTGGAGAAGAGCTGAAGGAAATACTGCATCAATCAATAAATATTGCCCAGGTATAATAACTTCATTACCAGGTTGCAGATAAAACGTATTAGTTCCTTTCTGTCCTTGCTCTGTCAGGCATTGTTTCTTTTTCTACGATAAGTCCGCTTCTTTTAAGCAAAGCCTCTGTTGACGGTTCCCTGCCCCTGAAATCAGTGTATAATTTCATAGGATGCTCTGTGCCCCCTTTTGACAGGATACAATCACGGAATCGCTTTGCTACGTCGGTGTTATAAATGCCATTTTCTTCAAATACCATAAATGCATCAGCATCAAGAACTTCAGCCCATTTATAACTGTAATATCCAGAAGCATAACCACCGGCAAAAATATGATTGAAGGAAGTGCTGATAGCAGTTTCTTCCACCTCAGGGAGCAGGTTGGTGCGGGAAGTCGATTTCCTTTCCAGTTCATCAATTGTGCCGTTCCAGGGGGTATTTAATGTATGCCAATCCATATCAAGGTAAGCAAATGTCAGCTGCCGGCTTCCCAGAAAGGAAACAATAAAATTTCTTCCTTCAATCAGGTTGCTGAGTTGGTCATCTGGTATTTTTTCGCCTGTAATGTAATGATTTGCGAATGTGTTTATCCATTCTTTTTTATTTGCCCAGTTTTCCATTATCTGCGACGGAAGTTCCACAAAATCGCGGTAAACTTCTGTTCCTGCAAGCGATTCATAGGTAACTTTGCTGAACATACCATGCAATGCGTGGCCGAATTCATGAAGAAAAGTTGTCACTTCACTGTGTGTAAGCAGCGAAGGTTTTTCATCACTGGCAGGGGTAAAATTAAATACAAGTGAAGTGTGCGGTCTGATATCTTTACCATCTTGCTTATGCTGCTGCAGGAATTCAGTCATCCAGGCACCGCTGTTTTTTCCTTTCCTGGGAAAGAAATCAAGATACAGCACTGCCAGAAAAGAGTTGTTCTCGTCATAAACTTCATAAGCTTTCACATCTTTATGATAAACAGGTATCTGTTTGTTTTCACTGAAAGTAATGCCATAAAGTTTTCCGGTCAGGTCGAAAATTGCTTTTTGCACATTTTCGAGTCTGAAATAAGGTTTCAGTGCCTCATCGGTTACGTTGAATTTCTGTTCCCTGAGTTTTTCGGAGTAGTAACTCCAGTCCCAGCGTTCCAGCGGAGTATCAGCTCCTGCAGTTTTGGCAAATACGGTGACTTCTTCCACTTCGGTCATGGCATTCGGATAGTAATACTCCCTCAGTTCATCCAGAAATGTAATCACCTGACCGGTAGTTTCGGCCATTCTGTTTTCGAGCACATAGTCGGCAAAGGTGGCATAGCCCAGCAATTTGGCCTCTTCAAGCCTTAACCGGGTTATTTCTTTAATAATATCCCTGTTGTCGTGATCATTTCCATTCCTGCCCCTGGAATTATATGCCAGGAATAATTTCCTGCGCAATTCTCTGTTGTCGGCATATTTCAGGAAAGGAATATAGCTGGGGGTCTTTAAGGTAAATACCCAGCCGCTGAGGTTTCTTTCGGAAGCCTCGGCAGCTGCTGTCTTTCTGATATCAGCAGGAATGCCTGAAAGGTCCTTTTCGTCGGTCAGATGAAGGATAAATCCGTTTGTTTCAGCAAGTACATTTTCGCTGAAGCGAAGTGACAGGACCGATAATTCCCTGGTAATTTTTCTGAAAGTTTCTTTATCCTCATCATTCAGATTAGCTCCCCTGCGGGTAAAATTTTTGTAGGTTTTATCAAGCAGCTGATATTGTTCGGGAGTCAGGTCTTCTTTTTTGGTTCCCTCATAAACGGTTTTTATGCGTAAAAACAGTTTTTGGTCCAGGGTGATATCATTACTGAATTCATTGATTTTCGGGGCAAGATCTTTGGCTATTTTCTGAAGCTCTTCATTGGTTTCAGCACTGTTCAGGTTAAAAAAGATCTGAGCCAGATGGTTCACTTTATTATCTGCCTGTTCCAGGGCTTCAATGGTATTTTCGAAATCAGGCGGTGAAGGATTGTTTCTGATGGATTCTAATTTCACTTTGGCATCGGCAATGGCATTATCAAACGCAGGAAGAAAGTGTTCATTTCTGATTTTATCAAACGGAACGGTAGCAAAAGGTGTTGCAAACTCTGACAATAAAGGGTTCATCTCATTCATTTCTGTATTATTAATGCTGGTTAGCTTACTTGCGTGAATATTGCCTGTTACCACAAATATGAAAGTAACAAAGGATAACTGCAATAGTTTTTTTCCCTTTGCAGTGATAAATTTGTGCCTGCTTCTCATAAATATCATTTTTAAAAATATATTAGCAATTAAAATTAAATAAATCAGAATCTTTCAACTATCGCTTTTACAAAGAATTTTTTCGTGATGAAAAATATTAGCCGTTTCATTTTCATTCTTACCTCTGCCATACTGCTGTCTTCGGGTTGGTATGAATGGGGTTCAGGTCTGTTATTGCTGATAGCTTTTGTTCCCATACTATTACTGGAAGACGCGATCACAAAAAACGGGACCATTACCAGAAACAGATCTGTATACCTGCATACATCATTAACAATCCTGCTGTGGAATGTTCTCACAACCTGGTGGATAAAAAATGCTTCCTTTGCCGGGATGGCTGCAGCTATGCTGGTTACAACCTTTTTCATGTCGTTCCCTGTAATGATCTATTCGCTTGTCAAAGTCCGTTTCGGCAGGGTGGCCGGATACATTGGTCTTATCGTTTCATGGCTGGCTTTTGAATTTATGTATACCCATGGTGAAATATCATGGCCGTGGCTTACCCTGGGAAATGGTTTTATGTATTCTACAAGATTTGTTCAGTGGTACGAGTATACAGGAGTTTTCGGAGGTACATTATGGATACTTCTTGGCAATATTCTTGTCTATGAATTTATCAGAAAGGGAGTGGGCATAAAGCATAAAAAGGCACTTGTCATCAGTTTGCTTGCTTTTATTTTGCTGCCGGTAATTTATTCCCTTGTGCGGTATTATACTTACGATGAGAAGCCTGATCCGTATGAGATTGTGGTTGTACAACCCAATATCGATCCCTATCTGAAGTTCAACGATATACCGCCAATTGAACAAACAAAGAAGCAAATAGATCTGGCCCGTAATAAAAAGACCTCTTCCACCGATTATATCGTCTGTCCTGAAACCTCAATCATGAATAATATATGGATAGGCCATTTCGATGAAGTACCCGACCTGCGGATGGTACGTTCATTTGTGGAAGTAAACCCTTCGCTGAAATACATTACAGGCATTATGTGCCGCCGGCAATATGATAAGCGGAATAAAACAGCAACTGCAAATGAAATTGGCCGTACAGGGCTATATTACGATTCCTATAATTCTGCCATTCAGATAGATACTACTCCTGAGATCCAGATCTATCATAAATCAAAACTGGTAATAGGGGTTGAAAAAATGCCATATCCTCAATATTTAAAAATTCTTCAGCCGCTCACAGTTCGGCTGGGGGGAACATTCCGGAGTCATGCTATCCAGAAAGAAAGATCGGTACTGACATCTGTCGATGATACCACAAGCGTAGCACCTGTTATATGCTATGAGTCGGTTTACGGAGAATTTGTCGGGGATTATATCATGAAAGGAGCAGAATTCATTTTTGTGATAACCAACGACGGATGGTGGGGCAATACACCGGGTCACAGGCAACATAATGCCCTTTCAAGGCTCAGGGCTATAGAAACCCGCAGAAGTGTGGCCAGATCAGCAAATACAGGAATCTCCAGCTTCATCAACCAGAAAGGCGACATCATCATGTATTTATCCTATTGGAAGGAAGGTGCATTAAACAGCATATTAAATGCAAACCAATATATTACATTCTATTCCCGTTATGGCGACTATATAGGCAGGGCAGGTTTTTATCTGACAATAATACTTATTGTGGTAATATTGTTACATTCCATCTATCTGTTTGTGAAAAAATGATGGTGTTCAGATTCCGGTATCAGTTTCTCTTTCCGGATGCAACCATGGTTGTTAATTATTGTCATTAACAAACGAAAACCAGAAATAACTTGGAGGTAGCGTACCAGGACATACATCGCGACATAATTGAATTGAGTAAGGCTGGTAATCAGAAGGCGCAATATCAATTGTACCTGCTTTATTCGAAGGCTATGTTTAATATATGCTTCAGAATGATGAATAACCGTGCAGAAGCTGAGGACTTATTGCAGGATTCTTTTACAGAAGCTTTTATGAAACTCGATTCTTTCAGATATGAGTCCGCTTTCGGGGCCTGGCTGAAAAGAATAGTTATTAATAAATGCATCAACCATTTGAAGAAGAGAAGGGCTGAGTTGGTTTATACTGATAGTCTGCCTGAGAACACTTCGGATAGTGACACTGAAAATGATGCCGAGCAGGTTTACCTCGATACAAAACGCATTTATAAAGCAATGGAGGTATTGCCTGATGGATATCGTGTAATATTTTCCCTCTATCTTCTTGAGGGTTATGACCATAGTGAGATTGCCCAGATAATGGGGATTACGGAATCGACTTCAAAGTCGCAATTCTCACGTGCAAAACAGAAAATTAAAGAAATTATTATAAGTACCAGATCATGAAAGACAGATTGGAAGAATTCGTTAGAAGTCATCGTTCAGAATTTGATGTGCTTGAACCGCGTCCGGAACTTTGGAAGAATATTGAAAAATCAATAAACCGGAAAAAGACCGACTGGAGATTTTACCTCTCGAGGGCTGCTGTAATTGTATTTCTGATTGGAGCAACTCTTGTCGGACAACGGGTATGGATGAACCGTGGCAAGGATATTAGTGCGGAGAAAGCAGATATCGAAATCAATATTCCCGAATTGAAGGAGGCTGAGATGTATTATAACGGAATGATCAATGCAAAGCTTAACGAAGTAAAACCAAGGCTTTCAGGTTATCCTTCTCTTGAAGAGGAACTTGAAAACGATCTTGCAGAACTGGACAGCATCTATGCTTCGTTGAAGAACGATCTTAAGGATGATATTGCGAATCAGGAAGTGATTGAGGCAATGATCCAGAACTACAGGTTACGGATCGATATCCTTGAAGACATGTTAAACTTCCTGGTATCACAGGAAACAAATGAAGAAACACACAATACCGAACAGATATGATTTACAGAACTGTAATTTGTTTATGGCTTGTACTTTTCATATTTCCCGGAGGGATGTCGGGGCAGGTTTATACCGACAGGGTAGTGAAATCGTACAAGGTTGCCGACAGATCATCGGTTGATGTCACAAACAAGTACGGCAAAATACATATTGTGACATGGGACAAGGACAGCGTCAGGATCGAAATTGACCTGCGTATCAGCTCAAGCAGTTACCAGAAGATGGATAAACTGCGCGATAATATCAATTTCGATTTCACAACTACAAAGAGCCATATTGTAGTTAAAACAATGTTCTCCAACGATGCCGGGATCATTTCCGACTTCGTGGATGCTTTTATTCCCTCCAACCAGGTTACTATTAATTATATGGTATACCTGCCACAGAATATCTCCCTGAAGATCGATAACAAGTTCGGTGATGTGTATATCGATGATTTCAATGGCGAGCTCAATATCAATCTTTCCAATGGCAACCTTAAAGCTAACAGGTTGGCAGGATCTCCCTCAATATTTCTCAGTTCCGGAGATGCAGCTATAAACAAAATAGTCAGCGGCAATCTTACGGTTTCTTATTCCGACCTGTCCATCAGGGAAGCCGGAAAAGTGTGGATCGATTCCAAATCTTCCAAAGTTTCTATTGATAAAGCTTCAAACCTTGATATTGATTCCAAAAGAGACAAGTATACAATAGATGAATCTGATTATATTACTGCGAGCGGCTATTTCTCATCATTTATAATAGGAACTCTGAAAAAAGAGATCAGGACCCAGCTCAAATACGGTGATCTTGACATAAATCAGGTTTCCGACGCTTTTTCTTTTATAAGTATCGATCTGGAAATTACTGACCTGCGGATGTGTTTTCTCAGGAAGACTTCCTATAATCTTGATATAACGCATCATCAGGATGTTTATATCAACCTGCCGGGCAGTCTGGCCAGAATTGAAACCAAGGTCCTCAATGCGGACCAGAAGCTGATGCTTACATATGGGCGCATAGGTTCTACCGCTACCGAAACCTCACATAAGGTGAAAATAAATGCTCCAAGGAAATGTAATATCAACATTATTCATCAATAAATTTAAAAGAACTATGCAGTGCAACCAAAACCTTTTAGATTTGTCTTTTATTTCAAACTTCGACCTGATCTGCAGGTCTTATCAACAGTTCAATAAAAATATTCAGTCATGAAACTCAGAAATAGCATTGCTTTGATTTTAACAGGGGCCGTTGGCATCTTCCTGTTTAATTCCTGCATAGAGCCGTGGGGATGTATTCAGGGAACAGGAAATATAATTTCAGAGCAACGGATCGTTTCGGAATTTACAGGGGTAGAGAATTCAACAAGCTTCAATACGGAGGTAATTGTTGATTCTTTCTTTAGTGTAGAAGTGATAGGTGATGAGAATATTGTTTCATTGATTAACACTTCAGTCCGTGGAGGGGTGCTCAGGATTAGCAATACCCACTGCATAATTTCGGGTGATATAAGAATAGAAATCCATGCTCCTGAAATCGAATACCTGGAATTGTCGGGTTCAGCCGATTTAGACGTCTATGATATTGAAGGGGTAAATCTTGAAATTGAGAATTCCGGTTCGGGTGATATCAGCGTTAACGATGCTTATCTTATATCGGAAATCAACATAGATGTCGATGGTTCAGGTGATGTAAACATTAGTGGAAAAGCAAGATATGGCAGTTATAACCTTGATGGGTCAGGCGATATTATTGCCGATGATATGCGGGTTGATGAATGTGAGGTAAGAAGCTCCGGTTCGGGGAAGGTATATTGCTTTGTCTACGATTTCCTCGATGTGGTTATTGATGGCTCCGGAGATGTTTATTACACATATTCCGGTGAACGGCCTGAAATAGAGCAGGAGATAAACGGATCGGGCGATCTGATAGAAAGATAATAATCCCCCCGGCATAACAATGAGGCTAAAAGTTCTTATAATCCTGATAATGATTGCCTGCCCGGTCTTAAAGGCACAATATTATACCCGTGATATAGGTATACGTGCCGGAGAAGGAGTAATTATTTCATACCGGCAGTTTTTTAATGAGGAAATGGCCGTAGAAGGTCTTGCCGGTTTCAGGGACAATAGTTTTAAGATCACTGGTCTCAGGGAGTATTTCATGCCCCTGATGATTTCACGTACCGACAACCTAAAATTTTTATACGGATATGGCGTTCATGCTGGAATTTCATATACCAACAAGTATGAATTTTTCAACAAGCTATACCGTCATTCACGTATATGGAATCCACAATTTGGCCTGGATGCTATTGTTGGCATTGAATATTCCGCTGCCGACCTGCCTATACAGGTATCGGCAAATTTTCTGCCATATTTCGAGTTTTCGCTCGACAGGTATTTTTATATAAGGCCATTAAACTGGCAGGTGGCCCTGAAATATAGATTTTAATTGAAAATTGTAACTGATGAAAAAAATACTTATTCTTTGTTCGGCATTTATCCTTACCATACCTGTTTTCGCACAGGATAAGGATACAAAACGCATTGGACAGGACGAATTCAAAACTATTTTTGGTGGGAAAACGGTAGGGGGCTATGGAAGTCTTGGTATTGGCTATGCAGAAATAGATGAACGGCCGGCAGTTACTTTTGATGCCCGGGGCGGTATCATACTTGGCCACTCCTTTGCACTTGGCATCGGAGGCAGCAGTTTTATCAATGCTTCAAGATATGTTCAGGCAGAAAATAAGGACATTTCACTCACAGGGGGCTATGGCGGCTTATTCGGCGAGATCATTATCTTCCCTAAAAAGAGGGTGCATCTGTCTTTTCCTGTACTTGCCGGTATCGGTGCAATTTCCGCTACTTCAGCTAACGAAAGCAATGTCGATTATTATAACATCGTAGAACAGACCTCCATATTCATGTTTGCCGAACCATCGGTTGAAGTAGAATTCAACTTTACCCGCTTTTTCCGCTTTTGCGGCTATTTTTCTTATCGTTTTACTTCCGACCTCGATCTTGATGAATTGTATGCCGCTCATGATGCACTTACAAATTATTCAGCGGGCATTAGGGTGAAATTCGGAAAATTCTGATGGAAGGAATCAAAAGTTATTGGAATTTCTGTTGGTTATTAACAATTATTTCAATTAATAAATCCTCAATCACACTAATTTTGTTTCCTAAGTAATCCTGTGCAATATGGTAAGGTATTTTCTGTTTGGTTGCTGTTTATTGTTTTTATGTTATCAGGATTCTTTAGGGCAGCAAAAATATACTATAAGCGGCTTTGTTACTGATAACCTGGGAGAGGAACTTATCGGCGCCAATGTTATAATTGCAGGAACAACTAGGGGTACCATTACAAATACCTATGGTTTTTATTCGCTTACCTTAGAAAAAGGTAAGTATACACTTGAATTTTCTTATCTCGGATATATTACCCAAAAGGTTGAAGTGGACCTGAAAGAAAAACGGAAACTTAATATTGCTCTTGAAGAATCAACGGAACAACTCGAAGAAGTAGAGATTGTTGCTGAAGGGAAGGATGTTAATGTTACCAAAGTGGAGATGAGCACGAACACGCTTCCTATGAAAACTATACAGCAACTTCCCCAGCTATTTGGTGAGGTGGATATACTGAAATCTATTGAATTGCTGCCTGGCGTAATACAAGCTAACGAGGCTACAGGCGGATTTCATGTGAGAGGTGGAAGTGTCGACCAGAATCTCATTCTGCTCGATGAAGCTGTGGTTTACAATGCTTCTCATGCTGTCGGCTTTTTTTCAGTATTTAATGCAGATGCCATAAAGGACCTGAAACTGTATAAAGGAGGTATCCCTGCTGAATTCGGAGGCCGGCTGGCCTCGGTACTTGATATCCACATGAAAGAGGGTAATAAACAGCAATTCCATGGAGCTGCCGGGATTGGACTTATTACAAGCAGGATAACCCTGGAAGGACCTATCGTGAGGAATAAGGTATCTTTCATAGTTTCAGGCCGAAGGACCTATGCAGATCTGTTACTTCCTTTCGCCCGCGACACACTGGCAAAAAAAACCAGGCTTTTTTTCTACGACCTGAATGCCAAGGTCAACTGGTCGATCAATGATAACAACCGTGTTTTTGTCTCAGGATATTTTGGCAGGGATGTTTTTAAACTTTCCGACCTGGTATCGATGGACTATGGTAATGCCACTGTTACAGGAAGGTGGAACCATGTTTTCAGCAGCAAACTGTTTATGAATGTTTCAGGCATCTACAGCAACTATGTTTATGACATGGGTGCCGGAGAAGAATTAATTAATTTTAACTGGCAGACATATATTCACGATTTAAACGGGCAGGTAGATTTCGCCTATTACCTGAACCCCGAAAACACCATAAATTTTGGAGCACAGGTTATCAAACACGAGTATAATCCCGGTAAGATATATGGTGATTTTAATGATTCATTGTTTACCTACCAGATCCCTCATACCAATTCTCTTGAATATGGATTTTATGCATCTAATGAACAAAATATTTTGCCCTGGCTTTCAGTATATTATGGCCTCCGGTATTCCTTATTCCAGAACATCGGTAAGGCACAGGTGATGCTTTTTGACAGGGCCAACCCACTTGAATACAATGTTACAGATACAATTTTTTACGAACGGGGTAACATTTATAATTCCTTCGACAATGGATTTGAGCCGCGTTTTTCAATGAGAATTTCTCTGAATAAGGTGAGCTCAGTTAAAGCCAGTTATAACAGGATGTATCAGTATATACACCTGGCAAGCAACAGTACAGCATCACTACCGGTCGATTTCTGGTTCCCGAGTTCACCCAATATAAAGCCGCAACGCGGCGACCAGGTTGCCGTTGGTTACTTCAGAAATTTCAAAAATAACATGTTCGAAACGTCAGTAGAGACTTTTTATAAATGGATGAATAATACTGTCGATTTTCGCGATCATGCCCAACTCATGCTGAACGATGCTTATGAGGGTGAGATCAGGTCGGGACGTGGATGGGCCTATGGTGCTGAATTTTTTATTCAGAAAAACAGCGGTAAGCTTACAGGCTGGTTCAGCTATACCTATTCGAGGGTTTTTAAAAACATCCCCGATGTAAACCATGGAAAAACCTACCAGGCCTCGCACGACAAACCTCATGATATTGCATTGGTAGTATCATATGATCTGAACGACCGTATCAATATCTCTGGAAACTGGATTTACACTTCTGCACCCCCGCGTACCATGCCAACCAGCCGCTTTGAATATGGAGGAATGATTGCTCCGGTGTATTCCGACAGAAATACGGTAAGGATATTTCCCTATCACCGTCTTGATCTGAGCTTTAATCTAAGGATTAACAGGTTCGAAAAAAGATGGAACCATTATCTTAATTTTTCAGTTTATAATGCATATATGCGCAAAAATCCTATCCAGTTAACATTTGAACAGGATGATGAAGACCCTTTTGTAACGAAGGCTTTCATATTTTACCTTTACCGTCTGGTACCTTCGATTTCATATAGTATGAAATTCTGATATGGCAATTTGAGAAATGAAAAACTTAATTAAAATACTCATCTTAATAATGTCGCTGTCGGCCTGTGAAGAGGAAATATATATGGAGCTTAATGAAGACCAGAACCGGCGTATCGTTGTGGAAGGAAGGATTACCAATGAGTTTAAACGACATCAGATCAGGATAACGGAAACATCGAGTTATTTCAGACATGAACCTGCACCGGTTCCTGAAAACGTGCAGGCCTATATTTTGGAGGAGAGCACTGGTATGCATTATTCCTTAACAAAGAGTTTGGATTCCGCATCAATATTCGAAACTGATTTGATGACAGGCATTGTTGGTGATAACTACAGTCTTGTAATACAGAAAGACGATCAACAGTACATGGCGACTTCACACCTCGACAGTCTTCTCAGGATTGATTCCTTATACTATAATTATAAGCTGGAATCATTTTTTGGTTATACTTTTGGAAGTTATTACATCACCATTTCAGCTTTTGAACCGCTTCCTTCGGGGAATTTTTATAAAATCGATATATATTTAAACGATACCCTTATTACCAACAGGGTAGATGAATCTGTTTATGTCGATGATTTCATGATCAACGGGACCTTTTTTGACAGTCTTACAATATATGGGATCCCACAGGAATGGATTACCTTAGAAACCAACCGCATCAGAGTTGAAGCTATTTCGATTTCGGAAAAGGAATTCGATTTTATTATAGAACTGATGACAGAAACTTTTGGAGGCAATTCCATTTTCAGCGGCCCTCCGGCCAATATAAGCACAAATATTATCAATACATCTGGTGGAATTGACGGGGTAGGTTTCTTTGGAGCTTCGGCAAAAACAGTGAGGGAAATAGTAGTGCCTAAAGTTCATGATCCTGCTACCAACAACGATTTAATCGAACATTACTGATCGCGTGGTATCTGAAGTATAAAGTGATTAATTTTACCTGAAAAATAATCCATGGCCATTATTTTACCTGTCAGGGGTTTTAAACCGGTTTTTGGGGAAAATTGCTTTCTTGCCGACAATGCAGTTATTATCGGCGATGTGATTATGGGAAACGATTGCAGCGTATGGTTTAACGCTGTTCTTCGCGGGGATGTGAATTCTATCAGGATCGGGAACAAGGTTAATATTCAGGATGGTGCGGTATTGCATACTTTGTATCAGAAATCGGTGGTTACCATCGGAGATAATGTTACCATAGCACACAATGCATGCATTCATGGTGCTGCTATTAAGGATAATGTACTCGTAGGCATTGGTGCAATTATTCTTGACTTTGCTGAAATAGGTGAAAATTCTATCATTGCAGCAGGGGCTGTAGTATTGTCAAAGACAAAGGTGGAACCGGGAACCGTGTATGCAGGCAACCCGGCAAAAAAGATAAAGGAAATTTCACCTGAACAGTCTGAGGAGATGGTCCGGCGTATTGCAGAGAACTATAAAATGTATGCGGGCTGGTATTCCGGTGATAAGAAAGATGACCTTTAATTTTCAAGCCATTTTTTATACTGTGCCGATTCAAGAAATTCAGGGTGGTTCTGCAATAAGGGCAGCAGATCTTCTTTATAGGCATTGAATGCAGCAACTAACCTGCCCAACACTTCTGTTGCCTCATCATAATTTTTCCTGGTAAGGCAAAGGTCCAGGAGGCTGATATAACCATTTTCGCACTGCGGCATCGCTTCAATAACGGTATTAAGACAATGCCGCGCACCATCAGGATCTCCTGCTTTTAAATAGATTTGGGCCCTTATCAGGTGAAGAAACGGGTCTCCCTGAATCATATCTTCGAGTTTATCGATATTATTTAATGCTTCCTGTTCATAACCTTGCCATACAAGACCGCTAAGGGGGATCAGATATTTTCCGGGTTCTTCAGGGAAGTATTTACTGAATTCGTAATATATCCTGAAATATTGTTTTCTGTCAATTTTTTCTGCTATCCTGATGCCAAGCAACTGATATTTTTCTGAATGCCTGATACTTTCAGGTAAAGAACTCCACTTTTTGTAAGCCTTTCGGTACTTCCCGGCTGACATCAGATTATGGATACGTAAATCATGCACCTCATGGTACCGGCAAAGGCCTGAGACATATTCATGGTAAGTATTTCTGATCATTTCGCTCACGGTTTGCCCCGTATTGAAAATATATCCGTCAGTTATAATTATTTTACCTTCATAACTATCAACCTGGTATTCATGATAACTGATGCCCTCATTTGAAGAAAGCCGGAAAAGCATCTTATCCACACCTTCCTCCTGATATGCACGGATGAAAGTAAAGCTGCCGCCCGTTGCAACCAGATTTGTCAATAATGCGCCAGGGTCGAAGATCTGATTTAATACATCAATGAATTCCTGAGTTTGTTCATCGCCTGGTTTAAATGCCTCCCTGCTGACAATGCGGTTAATGATGAATTCCCGGTTGAAACATTGATTATAGTATGCCGGGTTTCCGTTTTTAATGGTGGTTTCAATCTGGATTGCAAAAGTTACAAGTTCCTGATGACCGACTGAAGTGCAACATGTTGCAGAATTCCAAAGGTCCATCAGTCCGATGATCAGAATTCCCGTAAAATATTTATAATTGTTCAGGAACATACCGCTTTTTTTATATTTCTACAACTTTCGGGCTGAAAAGGATAGGAAAAGTTTGTGAATGACGCTAATCTGGTGATAAGCTGACAAAACAGGCATGTTAATTATTTTGTAAGTTCGTTTCCTCAACTGAAACAGGCCTTTACCGGAACTTTAAAGCATCAGGGCACGGGTTGTTTAAAAGTGAATAAAGTTTACTTCTTTAAAAATTGTAGCCGGCGTTTACCTCTTTTTGGTGAATGTTATTTTATTTTTAAATCTTATTTCCTATCTTGCCGTTCGCCCCTAATCCTTCATAATTGGCTGCAAATCAACTTACATACGATGAATTATCGCAGCATAATGCAGACCTTCGCGAGCAACTTGAAAGGCTTAGGGAGGAGATAAATATCCTCAGAAAATCATTCCTTCCGGAAGAAAATTATTATAAAGATCGTTTTTACAGGATAACAGAAAATGTAAACGATGTTGTTTACAGACTCTCACTGCCAGATTGCAGGTATGAATATATAAGTCCACAGTCAAAAGATCTTTTTGGTTATAAAGCCGAAGAGTTTTATAAAACACCGATACTCATACGAAGGCTTATTCATCCATCTTTTATGCCGGAATTTCTGAAGCAGTGGAGGATGCTGCTGAAAGGCAATGCCCCTGAATATTATGAAGTGAAAATTATGAAGAAGAACGGTGAGGTACGGTGGGTTCAGCAGAAAAACCTCCTCATCAGGGACAAAAAAGGAAAAGCAGTTGCAATTGAAGGTATTGTTACAGATATTACAAACAGGAAAATTACCGAGGAAGCCCTGATACGAAGTGAAGCTCAGAAAAAGGCCATCCTAAATAACCTTCCTCATCTGGCATGGCTTAAAGACTGCGATGGCAAATATCTTTCTGTTAATGAATCCTTCGCCAATTCTGTGTCAAGGACAGTTGAAGATATTATAGGGAAAACGGATTATCATTTATATTCGCAGCAGGTGGCGCAAAGGTACCGTGAACAGGACCTGAAAATTATGATCACCCAGAAGCAATCTTTCATTGAGGAAAAGAGGAATGATCTGTGGTTTGAAACTTTTAAAGCGCCCATTTTCGATGATCAGGGAAATGTTATTGGTGTTACAGGTATCTCTCTTGAAATAAGTAAGCGCAAGGAGACCGAAGAAGAAATCAGGAGCTACAGTGAGAAACTTGCGGTACAAAATATCAAGCTGAAGCTGATTAACGACGAACTTAAAACTGCCAAAGAAAAAGCAGAGGAAAGCGATGAATTGAAATCAGCTTTTCTCGCGAATATGAGCCATGAGATCAGGACCCCTATGAATGCTATCCTCGGGTTTGCCACGCTCGTCAGAAACAGGGTCCTCTCCGAGGAAAAACGCCGCCAATATATCGACCTGATAAATTCAAACTGCAAGCAGTTACTGCATATAATTACTGATATAATAGATATTTCAAAGATTGAAGCAGGGCAGATAAGTATTTTCAACAAAAACTTCCAGTTAAACAAAGCATTATACGATCTTTATATAAACTATAAGAACCAGGCAGACGTACTTGGAAAACCAATTAATTTTCTCTTTAATCCGGGATTAAAAGATGAAGATTCAGCCATTTTCACTGATAAAGTCAGACTGGAACAAATACTTTCCAACTTATTGTCCAACGCCCTGAAATTCACTGAAAAAGGCCATATAGAACTGGGCTATTTCATTGACAGAAAAAAGGATATTGTATTTTTTGTAAAAGATACAGGTATTGGGATAAATGAGGACGAACAGAAAGTAATTTTCGACCGTTTCAGGCAGGCAAATTCATCCTATAACAAAATTTATGGAGGTACTGGTCTCGGGCTTTCCATATCAAAAGGACTTACAGAACGCCTGGGAGGCAAAATATGGGTCGAGTCCAAAATCGGGAAGGGATCGGAATTTTACTTCAACATACCCTTTAAGGAAGGGATCTATTTTGAACGACCGGCCCAGATCGATTATCAGGTTAGTTATAACTGGTCGGGGAAGACCATTGTTATTGCAGAGGATGAAGAAGTTAACTACAACCTGCTCGAAACCATACTGGGCCCTACGAGTGCAACCATTTTACGTGCCAAAACCGGACTTGAAGTGATACGTCTTTGCGAAACCCATGAGCAGATAGACCTGGTACTGATGGATATAAAAATGCCTGACCTGAATGGCATCGAGGCGACAAAACGCATAAAGGCATTAAGAAATGATGTACCTATAGTGGCTCAAACAGCCTATGCCATGTCTACCGATGAAGAAAATTGTCTGGAATCAGGCTGCGACGATTATATCTCAAAGCCATTAAGGATCGATGAGTTATTGCGCAAGGTAGACACCTATATGAAGCGTTCACCTTCCGAAAAGCTGTCAGGCGGCGTCAGGACAAAAGCCTAAACTTCCTGCTCCACCATAAGTTTAAATCCCGAATTGTGCACATTGATAATTGAGATACCAGGATCCTCTTTCAGCAGTTTTCTTAACCGTGCGATATAAACATCCATGCTGCGTCCCATAAAATAATCGTTCTCACCCCATATTTCCTTCAGTATCTGCTCTCTTTTCAGCAGCTTATTTTTAAAACGGCAGAGCATTTTCAGCACATCAGCTTCCTTCTGTGTAAGCTGGATCTTTTGTATGCCATTGCTTAATGTCTGTTCATCATAATCAAATTCATACTTGCCGAATTTGAAAAAGCTGACATTATTTTCATTTTCAGTTCTTTTAAGTACGGCATTGATCCTCAGTAATAATTCTTCAGGGCTGTATGGTTTTGTGATATAGTCGTCGGCACCGATCCTGTAACCTCTGATGCGGTCTTCAAGCATGGCTTTTGAAGTCAGAAAAATTATGGGGGTCAGGGAATTTTTCTTCCTGATAATTTCTGCAAGTGTAAATCCATCGATAACAGGTAAAACCACATCAATGATAATCAGGTTATACCTGTTCTTCAGATAAGCCAGGTGGCCGCTTTTCCCGTCACGGCAATGGGTGATCTGAAATCCCTGGGCAGTGAGAAAGTCTTTGGTAATGTATCCCTGTATTGTATCATCTTCAACAAGTAAGATCTTCTTGTTCTCCGCATTCATTTTTCACCTCAATTTGTCCCGGAAAGAGTAACATAAGAAGAAGATACCTTGTTCAGAATATCAAAGCTGCCAATTAAAATAATACTTAAGAAGCAATAATATCAATTGTGGCTTTCGTGCGAGTTGATGAAAGGTTATTTCTTATTATATTTCGTCATGGTGAGCTCAAGACCTATGGTACCAAAACTTTTGATGATCTCGATGCAGGTATTCAGCTTTTCAGGTAACAGCTTTTTTTCTTCATCGGTCCATTGGCTGAGTACATAGTTTACCTGCTGACCTTTGAAATAATTATTACCGATACCAAAACGGAGACGTGCATATTCACCCGTACCCAGAACATTGCTTATATGAAACAGTCCGTTATGACCTCCATCTCCCCCCTTGGGTCTGAGCCGGATAGTGCCAAACGGGAGTGAAATATCATCAAGTAGTACCAGTAAGTTAGTAATCGGAATTTTAGCTTTTTTCAGCCAGTAATTTATAGCAAGGCCACTCCGGTTCACGTAAGTTGAAGGCTTCAGCAGCAGTAATGTCCTGCTCTTATAAGAATATTCGGTAGTAAAGCCGTATCGCTTGTCATTAAAAGAAATATTGGATGCTTCAGCAAAAGCATCCAATATGTTAAAACCTATATTATGACGGGTATCGTGGTACTCGTCGCCCATATTACCCAACCCGGCAATAAGATATTTCAAGATAAATAAGGTTACTCTTTAGCAGGTTTTCCTTCTTTACCAGCTTCAGCTTTCGGGGCTTTGGGGCCTTCAGCAGCTTTTTCTTCTTCGCTTTCAGCAGTTTCACCTTCAGCAACTTCGGCTTCAGGAGTAACAACCACACCCATTTCTCCTTCTTCCATACCTTTGGCAATCCTCGATGTGGATACACCCACTACAAGCGATTTGGCAGGATCAAGAAGTTCAATGTCAGGATATTTTAGGTCACCAACTTTAATATGATCGCCAATATTCAGCGGTGTAATATCAATTTCCAGTGTTTCAGGCAGATCTTTCAGCATACCCTTAACAAGCAGGTATCTTTTCTTCTGGTGTAATTTACCACCGGCCCTGACACCTTCGGAACTTCCATTTAGTGTTACGGGCAGCGAAACAACAGCGGGTTTATCCTCCCATACTTCAATAAAATCGAGATGGAGGGGTTCGTCGGTTACTGAATGGAACTGTGCTTCCTTTAGGATTGCAATATGCTTCCGGCTTTCGAGGTTCAGGTTAACCAGGAAAATATGGTTGGTGTAAAGGATCTTTTTGAGTTCATTAACTTTTGCAGAGAAGTGAACATTTTCTTTGCCACCATACAAAACACAAGGTATTAACCCATTAGCTCTAAGTTCTGCAGAACTTTTTTTACCTGTTTCCTTGCGCAGGTTTACAACAATGTCAACTGATTTCATTACTGTTAAAACAATTATTAAATGTGCTACTTGGAATCAAATTCCCCATCACACCACCTTCATCTGCTAATATCCTGCCACCGGCAGATTTATCAGGAAGGCTTATCTGCCGAGCTATTGCGGAGGCAGACTTTGTTTTAAATAATTCCCGTGTGAAAAAGGAGTGCAAATATAGCAATTAAATCAAAATATAAAATTGGAGCTGATGGATTTATATTTATATACTTTATTAATGACATCGGCAAACAGCTCTGCAACGGAGATCACTTTAATTTTATCGCTATGGCCGCGCAGGGGGATAGTATCCGTAACAACCAGTTCGTGGATCGAGGAATTGTTGATACGTTCATAAGCCGGCCCCGAGAGCACAGGATGTGAGGCCACTACCCTGATGCTTCTGGCACCTTCCTCGGTCATCATATCGGCGGCAAGACTAATAGTACCTGCTGTGTCGATCATATCATCCACAATAATGATATCTTTGCCTTTAACATCGCCGATAACCTTCATTTCCGAGATCACATTAGGCTTTTTACGCAGCTTGTAACAGATAACCATTTCTGTGTTCAGAAAGCGGGAGTATGCATTTGCCCTCTTGGATCCACCAATATCAGGTGCTGCAATAACCATATCTGACAGTTCCAGGCTTTTCAGATAAGGCACAAACAGAGCGGAAGCGTACAGATGGTCGACAGGCACATCAAAAAATCCCTGTATCTGGTCGGCATGCAGGTCCATGGTCATTACGCGGTCCACACCGGCTTTTACCAGCAGATCGGCAACCAGTTTAGCCCCGATGGAACAGCGTGGCCGGTCTTTCCGGTCCTGACGAGCAAGGCCCAGGTAAGGCATAACGGCAACAACCTTATAGGCGGAAGCCCTCTTGGCGGCATCAATCATCAGCAGAAGTTCCATCAGGTTGTCCTGCGGAGGGAAAGTGGATTGTACAATAAAAACAATACAACCGCGCACGGATTCGAGGTAAGCAGGTTGGAATTCGCCGTCGCTGAATTCGAGTACCGAAGTTGCACCCAGTTCAGTACCATGGGCTTTGGCAATTTTTTCAGCAAGATATGCCGAACTTCTGCCTGCAAAGAATTTTATGGGAGCTTTGATTTTCATGTTGTCAGGACCGCTTTTTTCTGATTATGCTGTGATTAATAGCGCAGTAAATGTAGAAAATATCATTAAACCAAAACCAATATACGGAGCTAAAATCACAAACTCTTTTTTAACCATTGATTGTTGAAATGTATATGGCGAATTAAGCTGAAAAATATTATTTTGAATGTAATTGGATATTTGTGTCGGAGATAAACTTTAGTATTTCATCCCTGCCTTTTTTTCCCGGCACCGAGGTAAAGAACACCGTGGGAAGCTTTTCCCATTCTTTCAGCAACAAGCTGCGATATGTTGCAAAGTTGGATTCCACTTTCGGGTTGGACAGTTTATCCGTTTTTGTAAAGCAGATGGCAAAAGGCACCCTGTTTTTGCCAAGCCATCTGATGAATTCCACGTCAATTTCCAGGGGAGCATGACGGATGTCGATGAGCAGGAACAGGCAGGTTAATTCTTTCCTGTACAGAAGGTAATTTATGATGAGTTCAGAAAATTTCTCACGATCCTTTTTCGCAATCTTTGCATAACCATATCCCGGCAAGTCGACCAGGTACCAGGAGTTATTTACCTTGAAATGATTGATAAGCCGCGTACGGCCGGGCGCATTGGAAGTTTTGGCCAGTTTTTTTTGTCCTGTCAGGAAATTGATAAGCGAAGATTTTCCCACATTCGACCTGCCAACGAAAGCATATTCCGGCAATCCTCCGGAAGGACAGCCCTTGTAATCGGGGCTGCTTTTCACAAATTCAACTTCCCTGATAGTTTCCGGCATGCTCTTTCATTTACCCGCCGAATTTATGAAAAAAAGGTTCAATGATTTGTTTAGTGTGCCTTAGAAAAATAATCATTTATTAATTCCCCGGATATCCAATTTTCATCAATTCACCTGCAAAGTCAACTGTGAGCCCAGGACAGCTTCAAAGCCCGGTTCGATCAGAATCGCTCCGCTTGCCGTGGCAGTTACATTGGCACCCGAATTTAATTTTGCCGGACCAAATGATTTTGTTGTTGTCACTTTTTCACCGAAGAAAATGTTGCGGCCTGAATAAGTACGTTTATTGTAAATTGTCTCGTTCTGGATGTATTTATCAACAGGATTGATCTGAATATTCATATGACCTGAACCGGAGAAAGGCGTAGATGCAAGATTATACCTGCAGTCATAAGTTTCAGGAAGCGGGACAGGGTTAACACCATTGGTTGCATCGGTATGCAGGTAAATCTGGCTGGATGCATCCTGAAGGGTGATGTTTGCGCCGTTTTCAATGCATAGGCAACCTCCTGTTTCCACTTCCACCTTCCCGGTACCGGAAATAGTCAGGTTTGAATTGGCTTTCAGCAGCAAGGTTGTACCTTCTTCAACATGGAATACGGCGTCATCACCTATTTCGAGGTCCGCTCCACCGTTAAGAATATAGGAACTCATATTTTTTAGGTCCACACTGGATTCCTGGGCCATTGTGAAAAGAGTGTTTGGCAGACATGTAAAATAGGTTGGCCCTGAAAAAAGACCTGTACGGCTGTCGCGGATATGCTTGTCGGGTGTCTGGTTCTGGTCCAGAATCAGGCTGCAGCCCAGGTGCAGGTTAAGCTGTTCATGCAGCACGATGTCGCCGGTCCATCTTTTGGTGCCGCCAATGGTATAATCATTCCAATTGACGATAATTTTATAAGCCCCCAAATCTTTCATGTATTTCATGCTAATTCCAAGCCCGCTAAGATGGATTTTACGGTTGTCGGTCCGGGAGGATTTCTCGATCACGCCATTGTTTCTGGCCTTATGATAATAAGTAATGACATTTACAGGTGCTGGATTGGAGGAAAGATTAAAATGCCTGGTTCGCAAATTCGAAATAAACGGATCTTCATCATCACCCAGAGATTGGGTTTTGTTTGTAGTGATACCATTTTGAATTTTAATCAGATTATCTGTTATCCCGCACGTTTCGTAGTTAAGAATATCTACGGGATCAGTATTAAAAAAATGATGGGATTTCAGATCATTATAACCACAAAAAGGATTTTCCTGATAGTATTCCTGAATGTTTGATTTATTCCCGTTCATGCAAACAACACCGGAATCTGGCAGGCGGCGAACATCCCATTGACCATCAGCGCATATCGGGATCAGATTGTCGGTATAAAAAGGAATCAGATCTGAAGATTCAGAACTTTCCAGAATATCCTTTCCAACCTGGTAATAAGCAAATACACCAGGCCGGCCGAAATCTTTACAGGGTGAGTCGAATTCATAAGGATAGTCTATTTTATTGTTCCCGTGTATGTTATGGTATTCCAGCCATATATACTGGTTCAGGGCACCCTCATCAACATAAGGTAACCTGATCCTCACTGCATCGCCGAAACTCATAAAATCGCGCAGGTAAAAAATTTTACTGCCATCTGCTTTTTCAATATCGGAATCAATATTCGAAGCTGCTATGGGAAACGCGTTATTCGAAGGCCCCCTCCAATCCAGGCGCCACCTGTCGTATGCGCTGCACGATGTGAGGGCGCTATAACCTCCGATTATAGACCACACTTTATTATAGGTTAATGTAGTCCGATCTCCGGTAGTAAGAGGCGCACCCCCACCCATGTGTATACTATTTGAGATACTAAATAACTGATGAGCTAATTCATGTACCTCAGTCGGAATTCTTCTGATTCTGGATAAATCTTTAGCTTTGGTTCCTATGTAAACATCATTCTGATAATCAAAGTGATAATAATTACTATCAATCAATAATGTATCTTTACCTAATCCGCACGCGCCAGTTGTGCCGCCTTCATTTACATTACCATAATCATCATTTCCGTTTCTAAGAATAAAATATGAAAAATCAATAGAATCATTTCGTTTGTTTACCATCTTTGTACGAAAAATTTCTCTTGGATTAATAGGGCTATTAATATAGCCATCGAAGTAATTTATATTATTATTGCCAAACTCTGTTATTAGTCCCCCTTTTTGATTAATATATCTTACAACGGATCTCGAAAGTTCGGTTTTTTGGAAATGATCATTAATAATTTCTGGAGTTATATAGGATTGTGGGATATTTACAGTTACAAAATCTCCTAAAATAAGAAAATTATTAAAGGAAGCATCTGCGTAAAATTTCGTAAAGCTACCCCTGATATTATTTGGATCAAATTCCGTGTCCAGAAAGTCTTCGAGATATACAGGCGGATTACTGTTTAAAACAGATGTATCCCCTGGCACCCAAAAAGGTGTTTGCTCACCAAATAATGGGTCGCATTCTGGACATTCGTCGAATACTACATTTATAAAAATTGCCAGAAC
>Ga0123335_1003363_pt1 | contig 22330 bp, 13 predicted proteins | sample BiotimSIPDNA_2_FD_89707 | JGI IMG/M metagenome (GOLD analysis project Ga0123335, IMG submission 89707) | Anaerobic biogas reactor microbial communites from Washington, USA - Biogas_R2 time_0 SIP DNA | ecosystem: Engineered > Bioreactor > Anaerobic > Unclassified | place: Washington, USA...
CGGCGTAGCAGACGCCGCCGCATGCCAGTGAAAACCTAAGCCAGTTTTTCATAATCCCCGCTCGAAATTGACCGGGGACTGCGACTTTCAAAGAGCCCAAAACTGCCAAACTCCAGGCGCCTTATGGCGCCGGAGGGTGGCGCCATTGCCGTCCAGGTAGGTTCGGGTATCCTCGTCTTCGGCAATCAGCTGGTCTGCCCGCTTGTGATCGACCTTGAGGTTGAAGGCCCAGCAGGTTTGGAGGTCGAGGCCGAAGTGTTCGGCGGCGCTTTGGCCAGCAGGCATTTTGCCCTGATCGACCCAGTTTTTGATCGTGTGGACCCAAAAGTCCTCCATAATACCAACCCGATCTACTGGCAGATGCTTGAGTTGCCGGGAAATACGTTCGACGCTGGTAAGTTCTTGCATGTTCAATCCTCCTTCACCGAATATGGCCGGAAGTGTAAACGTAATTTTTGAACGACTCCTTACTAATCCATTTCTTCAAGGAATTTTGCGATTTCACTCCAGAATTGATCTCCAAGGTGATCAAACAAATTGTTATGGCCCGCATCGGCTATCGTCACCAAACGCTTGGGACCAAGAGCCTTTTTATACAGCAGTTTGGCGTTCCGGTATGGGATGATTTCATCTTTTTTGCCATGAAACATCAGCACCGGTATTTCTTTACTGGATAGTTTGTCGACGTTTTTGAATTTGTCTCCAGGGAGTGAAAAAGGCAGCGCCACGCGTATTGCTGAAGCAAATGGCGCGCATAGCACCAGGGCTTTGATGTCATGCTTTGCAGCCAAGTGGCAACTCGGGCCAGTACCAACGGAGTAGCCAACAGCAATGATGTTTTCAGGCGACACCCCTTTTTCACGTAGCAAATAGTCATAGGCCGCTTCAATATCAAGATAGGCCTGCTTTTCTGATGGCTTTCCCGTGGATGCGCCGTATCCTGCATAGTCATAGGCCAGAACGCTGTAGCCTTGCAGGCGGAACTCATAGCAAAGTGACCGCATGTCCTGCAGCGTCTCATAGTTGCCGTGACTATAGAGGATGACCGGATGGTCCTTTTGACCTTCCAGCCACAGGGCATCAAGCACAGCGGCTCCGGCATTAAGTTGGCAATTGCCAGAGACGGGAGTTGGAGGGGGAGTTGGAAATAATAATCTGTCTAAGTTCATAATAGTTACTACCCCAGAAAGAGAAACGAGAATCAAGATATAGCAAAGACAGCGGAAATACCACTTGGACAAAAGTTTTTTGAGAATTTTTTTAGCCATATCACTAGTTCGTTGCGAGAGTTTGTCCGCAAGGCTCCGCCACCCTGGAATATCATCACGATTCTCAGCCATGGTAGGATTGTTTTTTCACGATTGGCATAAAAAGCGACAAGTCAACCTAATTTGTACGGCAAGCTTAGGGCATTGCCCGGATGGAGGATAAGGTTTGAATTACTCTAATGCCATGCTGGGCTTCGTCAATGCCAGGCATGAAAACATGCCGGATTTTTTCGACAGATTTCTCAAGGCGATATCGAAAAATACAGTTGAAAAGTTTGCTGGCACACGCTATTATAATCACTTGTTACGAAACTTCTTTGCTGATGAGAATGACGGTACTTAACCAACAAGCCGAAAACAATCGGAAGGAGACGAATACTTTTTTTAAAAAAGTCTTGCCCGATGAGGGCATCGAAAAATGTCCGTCATGTCCGCGAAAATCGTTTTGCGGACAGAATCAACAAAAACAACAAAAAGCCAAAACATGTTGACATTGGCTCAGATTAGAGAGGAGAACCCAATCATGTCATGCACCAGATTCTTTGCCTCCATGATGTTGTTACTGTTGCTGTCAGCTTCCGCCGGAGCTCAGATCATTGATCATACATGCCTGAATATCGACAAAATTCCGCCTCGTTACCTGGAACGGGCGCGCCAGAGGCTGAGAATCGCCTACGGCCATACGTCCCATGGTAGCCAGCTCGTTTCCGGCATGAATGCCATGCGCCAAGCCGATCCGCAACGCTTCGCGTTTACCTCAGGCAAAAACCAAGCGCAGAATGACAGCCTCTCCCTTTGGGACTACACGCCGAAAGGCGACCTTGGCAATCCAGATCGAACCACATGGGCAAAACTCACCGACGAATTGCTTTCGGATGCCTCTTGCGACCGCAACGTGATCATGTGGTCATGGTGTGGACAGGCCGGAACCGCCACCGAAGCGGACATTGAGACCTATCTTTCCCTGATGAATAATCTCGAAAAGAAATATCCCAAGGTAAAATTCGTCTATATGACCGGCCATCTTGACGGCACCGGCGAAAACGGAAACCTCTGCAAGCGCAATCAGCAGATCCGAGATTTCTGCCGCAAAAACCGTAAGCTCCTGTTCGATTTCGCCGATATTGAAAGCTATGATCCGGACGGCAAAGTCAACTTCGCCAAACTCAATGCCAGGGATGACTGCTCATATCGCAGCGACAAGGGAAGGGGCAACTGGGCCGAAGAATGGATCGCAAGGCATCCCAACCACAACTACGCCCTCCCGGATCGAGCCTCCCATACACATCCGCTTAACGGAGCGATGAAGGGGCGTGCCTTCTGGTGGATGGCCGCCGTCCTTGCAGGATGGCAACCCGGTCGATAAGACGCCGCTATTTTGCAGGCTTTAGGAGCTGTTAAAAAAATCAAGTTACCATTTCCGGTTTCTTTTTGCCGCCTTCCCCCGTCCTCCCAGTTGCGTATGGCATTTATAAGTGTCAATAAGACTTGATTTTTATGACTATAATGATATTTTATTTATAGTTATAAAATTTTTGGGAGATCGTTATGGCTAAGAAAACCCCAGTTCTCTTTCCTAAGACAGAAGCGATTCTACGTGAATTTGGTGAGAATATTCGCCTGGCACGTCTGCGTCGTAATGTCACTGCAAAGCTGACAGCGGAGCGTGCCGGAATCAGTGTTGTTACTCTGGCGAAGATAGAAAAAGGTTCTCCGGCCGTTTCGCTGGGCAATTACATGCAGGTGCTCGTAACCTTGGGATTGGAGAAAGATATTCTTCAGGTTGCCGCCGATGACGAATTGGGAAGGAAGCTTCAAGACTTGGGATTGAAGGTTCGCGCAAGAGCATCAAAGCGGTATGGAAAATGAATAACGCAAAAACCATCTATGTGTATTTTTCTGGTCAGGCGGAAGCTTCGACGCCGGCGTTGCTTGGAATCCTCTCGGCATACTACAGCCGGGGGAAAGAGTTTTTTTCGTTTGATTTCGATAACGAATGGTTGCAGAACAATCCCATTAGGGGGCTTGATCCCGATCTGCAGTTGTATGCCGGAGCGCAATTCACTGAAAAACCGAATTTTGGACTGTTCATGGATTCCGCTCCAGACCGCTGGGGACGGATGCTGATGCAGCGCAGAGAGGCTGTCAAGGCGCGACAGGCGGGGATAAAACCGAGAATCCTTACGGAATCAGATTATCTTCTGGGGGTCTATGATGAAGCCCGGATGGGTGCGTTGCGCTTCAAGACTGAGCCAGACGGCGAGTTCCAGAACAACGACAGTGCCATGGCTGCACCGCCTTGGGCACGGCTTCGGGAATTGGAGGAGGCTAGTCGCCACTTGGAAGCTGACAGCGACGACAACGAAAGCGGGAAATGGATTGCCATGTTGCTTGCACCCGGTTCATCGCTGGGCGGCGCCCGCCCGAAAGCCAGTGTAACCGATACCGAGGGAAACCTTTGGATTGCCAAATTCCCAGCCCAAAACGATACATCGAATGCTGCTGCTTGGGAATATGCGACGATGCGGATGGCCCGTGACGCAGGACTGAACACCCCGCAAGCAAAGCTTGAAAAGCTTTCCACGTTTGGCTCGACCTTTCTGGTCAGGCGCTTTGACCGAAACGGTGCCCGGAGAATTCATTTTGCATCCGCCATGACGCTTCTTGGCAAAAGCGATGGAGCTGACGCGCAAAGCGGCAGCAGTTATCTTGAACTTGCCGAGTTCATAATGCAATATGGTGCAGCGCCCAGGGAGGATTTGCTGGAACTTTGGACGCGCATCGTGTTCTCCATTGCCGTCTCCAATACCGATGATCACTTGCGTAATCACGGATTCCTGTTGGCGGATTCTGGATGGACTCTCTCGCCAGTCTACGACGTCAATCCAAATCCACATGGTTTTGGACTGTCACTGAATATCACTGACTCCGATAATTCGCTGGATTTCTCCCTGGCAATGGAAATTGCTCCGATGTTCCGCATCAATGCAAACGAGGCATGCGATATTGCCAGAAGGGTTCGTTCCGTGGTATCGACCTGGCGAACATATGCCAGTCATGCCGGAATCAGCCCATCGGAGCAGGATCAGATGCAGAACGCATTTCGTCTGGAGTGATTTGTCGTTTAAATTATTGGTGTTTATTCTTGGTTCCCAAAAAGCGCCATGAAAATCATTGGTGTCATGGTGCCAACTGCTTTTTTTAGGGTCAAGGCACCTTGATCTTCGAGCGGCTCTTTTTAGAATTTCATGACGACAGGCTCGTGTTTGAAAGACCAAATGGTCGCGGTGACGGTTCCAGGCTTGAAGTAGAGGACCATGGTATTGTCGTCATCGGCGGAATACATCGACTTCAGGCTTTCGTATTCGTCCAGCATCGAGGCTTTAGCTTCGCGGCGCCTGTCGTCAACCAGTTCGCCTGACACGCGGATCCATTCTTCTCCCTTCAGGGCGCAGAGTTCCACCTTGTTATTGGCAAGCATTTGCTTCGCCACGTTTTTCTTTCGTCCTGCCTGGATGTAGAGCTTGCCTTCAAAGATGTGAATTGTCCCGAACGGACGAACCCTTGGCTGGTCGTTGTCCATGGTTGCGATGAAGTAATGCTTTGCATCCTTGATGAACTGATAGGTTTTTTGAATTGACATCTTGTTTCCCTCCATGGGTTTGCAGTTGCTGGTGACTGAGCAATCGATTGATACTCAGAGTTCCAAATTACCGCCGCAAAGCTTTTCGCGCTATCTTTTGAGCCTGCGGCGCTTTTTTATTTTCTTTGCGAGGCAACCAGTGTGAACTCGTCCCCCGGCAAACATTCCGACAGGAAATAATCCTTGCCCGTCTCCACCTTCGCCGGCAATTCCACCCGGAGGCATCCGGCATTGCTCTGGCTGTACGCTTCCCCCACCCACGTTTTCCCATCCGCCGCATACAATGCCAGCTTTCCCCGCGCCAATACCAGCAGCGGCGAAACTACTCCAATCCGCTGCTGTTCGTCAAAACTCTCAAACCGGAACAGCCCTCGAACCGGACTCTGATCCAGCAGCTTTACCGTCTTGCCCGACACCTCCCCAATCTGGTACGCCGCTTTGCCCGCAGTAAAGAAAGCGCCCTTGATCGCCAGCTCCGCCGGAATCTCGCGATCCAGCGTCAGTGTCTCGCCCTTTAGGTCCACCGCAACAATCTTCGCCTTGAAGGCCGGCTTCTCCCCATAGCTATAGGAAGACTTTTCCTTGCCGTCCTGACCGACCAGTACTGCGCCGCTCTGGCCGGCAAACGCGAATCCGTCAAGCTTGAACTCCGATTGTGGCGCGACCGCGTCAAAGCAATAGAGCGTGTCGCCGTTGTCAAGCTTGATCTTGAGCACAACAACTTCTTCGGTCTGCTTCAATGCCTCAACGGAAGTAATCAATGTTCCCGGTCCATTCTCCAGCACCGTGACGAAGCTGGATTTAAGGTTTTCCTCTCCCTCTCCGGCCACACGGCGTCGGGTTACGAACACCACCTTGTCCGGCGCTCCGCGCTGGGTTCTCGGCGGCGGTCCCTCGCTCAGGAACAGTGTTTCTGCATCGCCGGTCACCGGATGAATGCGCAGATAAGTCCCTTTGCCGCTCGCAAACAGCCCTGCGGTCTCCGACACCGGCAGCGTCAGTACCGCGCCGGGGCGGTTCGCTCCGCTCCTGACGTTGGTCAGGTACTGGTATCCGCTGCCGCGATAGCCTCCGAAACTGCGCGGGCCCTTGATCTCTCCGGCATAGCGCGGATCGTCATAGAAAGCGCCGAATTCAACCTTTTCCCCCGCCAGCGTACCGCCGGACTGGGGCTTGAGTTCGAGATTGGTCTCCACTTTTTCGCCCGCGCTGTGGAAAAAGAGGTCGTGTTGCTTGCCCCCCGCTGCGCGGAAGACATCCAGCACAATCATCTTGCCTGGCTCCGGCTCGACAACCAGCCCCGAGCGCTCGTACTTGGTCATGCCGGGATAAACATCAGGCGCTTCCGCCCGGATATACTGGGCGAATTTGCCTGGATCATAAGCGAGGATCCGACCGGTTCTGTTGTCCTGCGCCTTGGCATCGACTACCATCGTATTATGTGACAGTGTGTTTCTATAAAAGGCGAAAAGGGAGGGATCGTCCCCCGACGCACTGTCGGGATAACCGAAGTCCGGCATCAGCGGTCCGGTCCCGGTGAAAAGCTCGAGATGCAGCGCGTCGCGGTGCTTGTGGCCGGGATAAAAACCGAAACTGAGCCAATATGCCACTGGTTTCTCCCGGTTTTCGTTCTGAAGCGAAGCGACTCCGTAGGCGGAGAGGAGGTTGCTGCGGTAGCCGAAGAGAGGATCGGCGAGTTTCTCCGCAACTTCCCGCTCTGCCGCTGGCAGCCGCCTGGCGGTCAACAGTAGCGCCGCGCTCTCCGGGCACGGATTGGTGGCAAAGGAATAACGCAAGGTGTCGATCGAGCCGGCGTAAATCTTCTTCGCTCCGATGTTTCCCGTATCGCCCGATGACGGTGAATAGGTGCCGCAAACTACCAGTTTGGCGGGATAGGTGAAAAGGCGTTTCGAAGACGGATGAAGCTCGGCATAGTTTATCCCGTAGTCGCGTAACATGTCAACTACCATTGCAATGCAGTTGAGCCACAGCCCATTGTACTCCGGCGATTCCATCGGCGCGCCATCGCCAAAGACGTTGTCGTAGAGCACATAGTCAAAGGGCGTGCTGGACGGCACCGAGTTTTTGCGGTAATCGGTCACCCAGCGGACCATCGCTTGATCGTCAGGATCGCCGCCGCGACCCTTGAGGGCAATCGCGATCTTGAGCAACGCCCGCTGATGCATCCCGAAGTTGCCTTGAATCCGACCGTTTCCCGACATGATGTCGTTGGCCATCACCCGGAGCATGTTGTTCTCAATGTTGGCTCGGATCGCATCGTTGTCCTTGCCGGTCACGGCGCGGAGGGCGGGGCTTTCCTGGTCCAGCACTGGTGCGACCTTGTGCCAGGAATCGGCAACACTTGTGGCGATCCCGGTCTCCCAGATCGTGTTTATGATCCGGCCGGTGTATCGTGGATTAACTTCCTCGGCGTAGCGGGATTGTTTGTTGTGATCGTATCGGGGATAATACTCGGCGAGTTTATCCAGCATCACAATCGCCCGTTCGGCAAAGGCCGCATCGCCGGTGCGGACGTAGGCACCGGCCAGTTGCGGCAGCAGGCTCCCTGCCCAGCGCTTCATTGTCCAGTGATTGTAGTAGGCGACGAACCAGTATTTCCCCGGCTTGTCGCCGTCTTTCCAGCCACGACCGTCATCGACATATTTGCCGGTCAGGAGCGATCGATCCTTGAAGTCACTCTTGAGATAGGCTGCGTAATCGTTGTCCGGGAACACCGTTTTGCACTCCGGGCATTGGAGTTTGAAGGGTTTGGTTTCATCGATGATCCAACTGTAGCGTCCATGCTTTTTGATTTTGTCGCCGCAGACCGGGCAACCTTCGCGGTGGACGTCAAATGCGCGCGGCACTTCCGGCGGGGTGATCAAGGCGGCGTATTCCGCCAGCGGCCGCTCTGCCAGCTTCTTTTCATTCGCAGTCAATTCGGGGGCGGCAATCACCGCCACTGACCATATCGTCGCCAAAATTGCAAAGAGAAATTTTTTCATGGCCCTTCCTTAGGAGTCGTTCAAATATTAAGGCAACAGTTCCGGAGAAGACGCATCTGGATAGCGGGATTCACTTATTTTATCATAGCGTTGCTATTTAGTCAAGAACGGGCCCTCTGCATCCCACTGCGCAAGTTGCTTTGCCAAGACCGTACGTTCTTGTTCGTCCATATTTGGGAAAGAGTTTAGAAGGTCTGTGTAGCTATTGCTCCGCACGGCTACTGTCTCGACATGCCCATCGGCGAAAGCGACTGTGACATGTTTTCTATGATTGCCGAGCTTTTCAATGATGATGGGCACAGCCGATGGCTTGCTCATTTTTTCAACAGGGACAGGATAGGTGACTAGGAAGTACGAGGGCTGGCTTTTGTCCGCTGATGAAGGACAGCTGAATAGTGCCAAGTTCCCGTCGAAATAGGGTTTGAGCTGCGACATCTCGTTGGGTGGAGCTTCATAATCACTGACATACATTACATACCCGTAGCTGATTTGCTTGACATTGTTGACGCAGTGGACCTCTCTGGCTCGATTCCGCGCTGTACTCAAGGCTGGCAGTAGCATGGCCGCAAGGATTGTTGCGAAGAAGAATTGACAGAAGAGGCCGATGCCGATGCTCAGGATGACCCCAGCGATGCCTAATGTGTCGTTGAAGGGCACTCCATGCTTATCGTTGGTCACGGTTAGTAGTTCTACGATGATACAGATGAAAACTCCCAAGGGTATGATGATGGTCCACCCGAGCAGGATGAGAAGCAGCAATTTGATTATGCCGCGCGCGGTATGACCGCTGTATATGTTGTGGATTCCGAGTTGACCGAATAGAACAGCGAGTATGCAATAAACCATGCGGCTTTTGGCGGCAGGCACGGGAATGGTCGTAGGGCAGGGCGTCAAGGAGATATCCGAGAACGGGACGTTGCATTTTGGGCAGCTGTAATTTGCAGCCTGAATACTATCCTCGGTCTCATATTCCTGCTTGCAGTTTTGGCAGACGACTTTTTTCATGGTTTGAACTCCTGGGATTATCGGTCATGGTTGGGAATATGTGTAACTATAGTTGCTTAAAAGAAAAATGTCTCACCCCAGATTGAGCAGTTTGACAACTAAGGAGCCGTTAAAAAATTAAGTTTACATTTCCGGTTTCTTTTGAACGACTCCTAAACGCCATCCTTTTTTATCCGTATTTCGCACTTTTTTGTTTTCTGCAACTTGTGTACGGACAACTTAAGCCGATCCTCCAGCTTTATCCTAAAAAAGCAGTTGATGCAAGCCGTTCAGTTCTATTATATTGATTTTCAAGTGGTTATAAAATTCATGCCGTTCCCATGTTGGTGAAAAGCATTGAAAAAAGCGGACACTAGCCCCAACGGGCGTGATATACTAGGGGCACGACATGGTTATGTCCAATATCGGATGTACCTTGCATCGTAGCTTGCGCCAGCCCCGGAACCTCCACGGTCACATGAGCCAACATCCATGTCCCAGTCCCAAATTCTCCAAGCTCGAAAAGAAGAGGCATGTCACATGCATCTTGAGTACGAAGCCGGTGAATTTTTGCGTTGAACCAGAGTTGGATTTTCGGCGAGAACCCAGCGTCCCAAGTCCCACCGGTCCGTCCCCAAACCTGCTTCGCCGCCAGCCTCAACTTCTTCCACTTTCTCGCGCGCACTACATTTAGGGGCGGAGGCCCCCTTACGGTTGGGTGGGCTAAAGCCTTGTTTGCACCACTAAAAATTCGCGTTTTTTGGGAAAATTTCAAGCAAGAATCATGTACAATCATTGACAAACATCGTCAATCATCCAGAATCACAACCCATTAGGTAATCCGGATGATTCCTGATGATGTCAATCGATTAGCAGGTCATTTTTCCATACCTGTTTGAGTACGAAATAAAAGTAATAAAACTTCAATTTGGGTCCCTGGCCTCCGCTTGGCCCGACAAGGGGTGCCTCGAGACAAAAGTTCCACATCCTCCACGTAAATCAACGGATCGGCTTAAGTATGAACACCCCGGGTGCCCGTATTCAAGTTTTCATGGCATCAACTGCTTTTTTAGCTTCATGGTTTCAGTTGTTTTTGTAATTCCCTTGAGCCCATTCTCACCGATGAATTGCAACAATGGGTCCGATGTGCTAAATTTTATCACTGTGGCAAGTATCCTTTGCGTTCGTATTTGCTGAAAGGAAGCGAGTTGTACGTAGGTGTTGCATAGGCACTCCCTGCCTGGAGACTGCAAAGGCTAATTTCAAACAGCAAAAAACAACACGTGCCTTTTTTGAAGAACCAAATGTTAATCAGCGTCATTGTTCCAGTCTATAAGGTTGAACCCTACCTGCGGCGTTGCGTAGATAGCGTTCTCGCGCAGACTTTTGCAGACTTTTGCAGACTTTGAACTGATGCTGGTAGATGATGGTTCTCCTGATCAATGTCCGGCGATTTGTGATGAATATGCCGCCAAGGATTCCCGAATCAAAGTAATCCACCAGCCCAATGGAGGCTTGTCCGCAGCCAGAAATGCCGCTCTCGATTGGATTTTTACGTACAGTGACAGCCAATGGGTTTTCTTTTTGGACAGTGATGACTGGCTCCACCCTGTGACATTGGAATGCATGCTGGATGCCAATCAAAATTCAATACAAACGTATGCATCTGCGGCTATGAGGAAACTTCAGGAGCCAATCCTAAAGTCAATACTGCCAATTTAGGATACAGCTTACGTGAACCTGAGCAACTTTATGTTAGGCAGGTTGTCAGCGCCAATATTGCCTGTGGAAAATTATTTCGGAAGGAATGTTTCAAGACTATTCGATTTCCTGTCGGAAAAATCCATGAAGATGAATACACAACCCATAAAATTCTCTTCCAATACCCTTCTGTTGCAATTGTTGCAGCTCCCTTGTATGCCTATTTCATAAATCTGCAGGGAATCACAAAGTCGCAATGGACTCCCAAAAAGCTGGACTTGATTGAGACTTTGGCTCAGCAATGTATTTTTTTCGAGGCAAATGGATACAATAAAGCTTATCAGTTTTGTTGTAGAAGATATCTGTCATGCCTTGCCAAGCAGATAAAGATAGTTAAGCAGGAATACCCTGAATTAAAGCCCGTAGCTCAAAAAGTATTAGCACGTGTATTGAGAGAATATCATGGTGCCGCCGACATTTCAATCAAAGATGATGAATGGATATTTTGGCAGGTTTTTCCTTTTTTTATAACCATGCAACACAAATATCTGTGTACTTGCAACTACATAAAACAATTTGGTTTTAAAGCAACTTTATCTTTTGTCTTTCGAAAAATACTACACCTAAAATGAACTTATACTAAATGACAAAATTTCAACATCAAGGGATCAGACATGTTTCGACGTATGTTTCTTCTTTCCGCCTTGCCGTTTGTCATCCACGCCCTTCCGCCTCAACCAGCCGAGTTTTCAGGCAATTTTTGCGATTCATTCAAAACTGCCTTCCAAGGGCTTGTAACCGAATCGGCGTCGCATTCCGACTTTACTTTGCCGTCGAAAGGCACCAAGATCCTGGTCTGGTCCCATGCGGGGCAAAAACAAGATCCGCAATCTCCCGAAGACATTCAAGCCTTGCTGAAATTTGTCCAGGACGGCGGCTTGTTTTTCCTTTGCTCGGCTGTTCCCACCCAGGCTTTTCAAGGGAAGGATGTCTTCGATGTCAGCCCAGGCGCCGATTTGCTGGGCGCCAAAAACTATGTGTACAACAACCCAAAAGCCGAGTTGCACGGCGCAGCCAAGCAATTGTTCACGCCGAAGAACAATCCGTATGCCAATATGGAATACAATAATCCAGGCTTGGGTGGTCTGTCAAGCATGGTCGTCCTCATGGGGACCGACACGGTTGCCAAGCTTGGCGTCAACCGCATCGGTGCAGGCGCGGTGATCTACAGCTCGGACGTACCTAACAATCCCCAATATGCCGAAGCCCTGAGGAAGCTGCTGACTACGTTGCTAGAACCCAATGGGCTACAGCGCCTTTTCCCTGCGCAGAGCAGCAACCGGGCCGTTACCGTCGGCGGAAAAGTCCTGCATCTGGCCTTGGCGTCGGACAGCATGAAGTCACCTCTGAACGACCTGTTGCCGAAGCTGTTGGAAACAGACAACTTCGCTCCCATCATTGGCGAACCCAGCCTGCTGATCCATGTAGGCCGCACCGCCTATGTCAACAGTTTGGGACTGGATTTCGACTCCTTGCATCCCTATGGCTATTACATCGTTATGCGTGATGGCAGGAACCTTGTCCTGGCTGGGAAAAACAATGCCGGCACAAACTATGCGGTGATTGACTTCCTCAAGCGCTATTTGGGCTATCGGCGGTTTCTTGGCACGGCGGAGCTAAATGAAATTATCCCCAAGCGGCAACAGCTCGTGCTTCCTGCCAAGTTGGAATTTCGCGAAGAACCCGACATCCATTCCTATATCTTGGCCTGGGGCGGGGAGGCGGCGGTATTTGGGCGCAACTCCCGCTTGACTTGCCAGGCTACCCATGCCTTGGATAGCTTGGTGCCACCAGCCCAATATGGTGAGTCGAATCCCGAGTTCTATCCCATGATCAATGGCAAGCGCGTTAAAGTTGTTGATGGCAAGATCGATGGTCCATGGAATCCATGCGTAACCAATCCTGATCTGCCCAAGCTCGTGGCTAGATATGCGGATGAATATTTCAGCAAGCATCCTGATAACTTGGGCTTGCCGATGGGGGTCAATGACGGCGGCGGCGATTGCCAATGCCCGAACTGCAAGGCGGAATTGGAACGGACCGGCAACCAATATGCCCGGTTCTATAACAGGGCGGGCGCTGTATTGGCAGAAAAATATCCGGACAAGCTGATTAGCTTCATTGCCTACGGCGCTGCGTCAACCCAGTCGCCAAAGGGCGTCAAGATGCAGCCCAATGTGCTGGTGGAAATTACAGGCATGGGCAGAGTCGGCGCCTACGGGCTATTCCCGGCTTGGGGCGATTGCGGCATCAAGAATTTCGGGCTTTATGACTATCTCTACACGTTTGGCAATGGCTATGTCATACCAAGATATTATCCACGAGCCATGGCATCGGCTTGGAAAGAAGCGAAAAAAGAATACAACTTGCAGACGATGTGGATGGAACTCTATACGGCAACCGGTGTTTTCGACGCTGCCCGGCAATATGTGCTTGACGAGGTGGCGTGGAACATGGATGTCGATGTAGAAGCGCTCCTGGATGACTTCTTCAGCAGCATGTATCAGGAAGCAGCCCTGCCGGTCAAGCGCTTCTTCGACCTGCATGAACAAGTCTTCATGCGCCAAAAAAATTGGAAACGACCGATTAACGGGTGGCAAAAGTTCTCCCAAATGGACGAATATACCTGGGAAGACCTGCAAAAAATGGAGCAGGAATTGGATATTGCCAGCAAAATCAAGTTGCAGGAACTGCCTAGGAAGCGGCTCGAGGCCTAAAAGAAGCTCTGGCGATTTTCCAGTTTGCGCATCCGGGGCAATATCCTGGCTCGCGAGCTGGATGCGATGCAAAACATCGATTCAAAGGCAACGGCGGATAAGTTGGTTGAACTCGTAAAGCGAGGCTATCAAAACATTGCTGATTCCGAAGCCTATGCGATGGGCGATGAAGAGGAAAAACTGATTTTCATCAACACGGAAAGGCAAAATCTCGAGAAAATTAAAAACTACTCCTATCTCTTGCCGCTGCCCAATTTTGAGAAATATAGCGAGCCGGCTCTGGAACGGCTTAGCGACTATCTCCAGAAAAACAGGCAGAACCTGCCTGCCTTCTACCAAAAGCATGCCGCCGCGAGCTCGGATGAAAGAACCCGAGCCGCCTTTTTAACGCAAGTCTATATGCGTCAAAACAAGCTTGAGAACCTCGTGCGCAATCCCTCTTTTGAGGAGAGTGCTGGTCCTGGTCGTGAAAGACCCTTGGTGAGCGACCATGTTGAGCTTAGTGGTGTGCCGGGCTGGTCTTCCTGGACTTTCCCCAGTTCAGTAACCAGGTTCTTCCTGAATTCCGAAACGACCCATAGCGGCAAGTATTCCTGTGCGATCGGTGAGCGGCAAATAGGTGGCTCGATTATCTCCTACGTCGGGCTGCAGCCGAATTGCCGTTATCGGTTAACTTTCTGGGTGCGGCGCAACCGTGGCGACGAGGGCTTTGGCATGGGGGCGGCCAGCGTGCGCATGCAGGGTGCAAGAGGCTGGCTTGATGATGGCAGCGCCATATCCGTCGCCTATCCGCCGGAATGCGAGAACAAATGGGTTAAGTGCAGCACTGTTTTCACGGCGCCGAATGAGCCGGCTACCGCCCTGATCCTGCTTTCGGCAACCAAGCAGGCACCGGGGGTGTGGACGGCCTTTGACGATGTCAGCCTGGAAAAAGTCTATGATCCGGAAGGCGTGAGATAATTATGAAAATGACCGAAGATTTAGCCTAAAAGAAGCAGTTGAAAATGGCGTATTCCTAGCAGGACGGGGAATCGAAAAAACACGAAAATTTCAGTGGTGTGAACCGGTTACAGTTTAGGTACGGGCACCTGGGGTGCTCGTACTCAAGCGGTGTCGGCGCTAAAGCGGCTAAACATGACAAAGCCCCAGCCAGGCCAGTCGGCCAGATTTGCCCTGCTGCGGAAGACGACGGTTTTTAGCCCACCCAACCGTAAGGGGACCTCCACCCCTTAAATATAACACGCGCGAGGAACATGGAACAGGTTGGGAGGTAGTGGGGGCAGATTGGCTTCAGTTGCCTTTTTAGGGTTATTAGTTGCCGGACAGCGCTTGTTTTTCACGGCTGAGGGCGTCGTTGAGGTAGCGGATTTTGTTGCGGGTGCCGGAGCCGAAGTCGAGGGCCTGTTTTGGGCAGCGATGTACACAGGCGAGGCAGAGCGAACACTGGTCCTTGACCCAGGCTGGGTGTTTTTCTTGAAGGGCAATCGCTTTTTCGGGGCAGATGCTGGCGCAGAGTCCGCAACCATCGCAGGCGTCTGAAACGCGGAATTTTTTGGTGTTTCGGCTTTTGTTGTACAGAGGGTAGATCAATTTAGTGACCAGTGATGGCAATGGACCTTTGCAGCGGATGTAGTCGCCTTTGACTTGGCGACAGATCTGCTTCTGGATGTCAAGGAGGTCGGCGTTGGCGCGTTTGAGGATCTGTTGTTGTTGTTCGACACTTGGGACAGTGAAGAGCGGGATATAGGTATCGGGCATCTTCACTGCAAATTGTGCAAAGAGTGGTATTTCCTTGGTGGCGAGAGCTTGTTCGAAAAGACGTCCGGTCTGACCTGCGGCGCCGCCGCAAGTCAGTACGAGGTAGATATACGGATTCTGCGGCAGCTTCAGTTCGAGACGCTGGATGAATTCGACGACGGCGTTGGGAATGCCGAAGAAGTAGACGGGGAAGACAAAGCCGATGCTTTGCTCGTGCGTGGCGTCAAAGGCGTAGTTGGAGTTGCGAAGCGATTGGGCGATCGAGACGATCGTTTCGTTTTTTGAACGAAGCTTCTCGACAGCGAAGAAGGAATTGCCGGTCGCAGTGAAATAGAAGATCATGGTAATTACCTCCTGTTGTTTTATCCGTAGATGCCACAGGTTTTTTGACTCACACGAAGGCACAAAGAAGGCAAAGTTCGGGGCAAAACCCCGAACTTTGGAAGATAATGTCTTTTCATATCCACGTGTGCGGATGTACGCTTAGATAAAGAGCGTGTTGTTGCTGTTTTTGGCCATCGCGACGAAGCTGGCGACGCCGGCGACTTCATCAACCTCGATGAGTTCGTCGCGAGTGATGCCCATGACGTCCATGGCCATTTCGCAGGCGATGAATTTGACGCCGAGTTCGCGAGCTTGACTGATTAGTTTGGGCAGGGAGGTGACATTTTGCTCTGCCATGACCTTCTTCATCATGGCGGTGCCTGCGCCACCCATGTTCATCTTGGAGAGGGAGAGATGATTGGGCCCCTTGGGGAGCATCCAGCCGAAGAGCTTGGACATGAAGGACTTCTCCTTGATTGGCGCTTGCTCTTTGCGTAGGACGCTGAGACCCCAGAAGGTAAAGAAGATGCCGGTTTTGGCACCGGAGGCAGCCATGCCACAGGCGATGATGAGAGCGGCCATCACCTTGTCGAAGTCGTTGCTGAAGAGAACGATGGAGGCACCATGACCGGTGGTAGCGATGGCGGTGGCGGGCTTGCTGCCGCCAGCCTTGCGGATGACGGCTTCCAAATGGTGCGGAGTCTCCTTGAACGAGAGGAGCTCATTGCCGGTGGATTTGATCCATCCATGAAGATCCGGGGTGAAGGAAAGAGGTGCCAGCATCGATATGCTCTCGCCAGGCTTCATTTTGTCCATTTTCGATTTGAGTTCGACGACAGGGCCAGGACAGGCCAAGGCGCGGACATCCAAGACTTCAACGGGCGTAGCTTCGACCGGTACGGCATCAGCCGGTGCAGCCGTTTTGTCTTGGCTTTTGGCGGGCACGAATGGTGCCGGGTTGAAAAGCTGCCAAGTCAGATAGGCACCGGTGAGATTGCGGACGTCGAAGCCGTTTTGGCGCATGATGCGTTCGGCAAGGTAGGAACGCTGTCCAGACTGGCAACTGACGATGTAGGACTTGCTCTTGTCGAGTTCGCCGAGGCGACTGCGCAGGGTGCCGAGGGGGATGTTGATCGAGCTGGGTATGGCTCCAATCTCGTGCTCGGCGACTTCACGGACATCGATGATGTTGGCGTCCGCCGGGAGTTCGTCCATGTAGGCGAGCTGGCTGTCACCGTTGAGGACGTTGTTGGCAATCATGCCTGCGAGGTTCACGGGATCCTTGGCGGAGTTGAAGGGCGGCGCGTAGGAGAGTTCAAGGGTTGCCAGATCGGGTGCTGTCATGCCGCAGGTCATGGCGGTGGCAATGACGTCGATACGCTTGTCAACACCATCTTTGCCGACGGCTTGGGCGCCGAGGATTTTGCCGTCGGGGGCGAAGAGCAGCTTCATGCTCAGCCGGCTGGAGCCGGGATAGTAGGAGGAGCTGGAGGCTGGATGGAGGTAGATTTTGTGGTAGTCGATTCCGTTTTGCTTAAGGCGGCGTTCGGTGATGCCGACGCTGGCGGCGGCGATGGTGCCGATTTTGATGATGCAGGTGCCGTAGCTGCCGAGGTAGCGGCTTTGTCGGCCGACGAGATTGTCTGCAACGATTCGCGCCTGCTTGTTGGCGGGACCGGCGAGTGGCACTGCCGTTTTACCGCCGGTAATCGGATCAAGGACTTCGATGGCGTCGCCGGCTGCGTAGATATTCGGGTTGGAGGTCTGCAGCAGCTCGTTGACCAAAATGTGACCTCGAGGACCGGTTTCCAAACCAGCGGCTTTGGCAAGCTCGGAGTTGGGCTTGACGCCAATGCTCATGACAACGAGGTCGGCGGGGAGCTTTTCATCGTCGTCAAGGACTACTGCCAGGTCGTCGCCCTGCTTGTCAATGGCGACGACTTTTTTGCCAAGCCTGAGGGCGATGCCCTGCCGTGAGAGTTCCTGGGCAAGAGGCGTGCTCATTTCCTTGTCAACGCTGGGAAGCAGTTGGTCAAGGAGTTCGACGATCGTCACATCGAGGCCGCGCTCGCGGAGGTTCTCGGCGGTTTCCAGGCCGATGAAGCCGGCTCCGACAACGACTGCGCGTTTGGCTCCGTCTTTGACGCGTTGATTAATGGCGTCCATGTCTGGAATGGTCCAGAGGCGCATGACACGTGGGTCGTCAATGCCCGGTATTTGCGCCATGATCGGCGACGAGCCAGTGGCCAAGACAAGCTTGTCGTAGCTTTCCTCGGTGAGGCTTCCATCCTTGCCGCGGATCGTGACTTTGTGGTTTTGCGGATCAATGGCGGTCACCTCGCTGTTGGTGCGGATGGTGAGATTGAAGCGCTTGGTGAACTTTTCCGGGGTACTTAGGATGAGCGATTCCCGCTGGGGGATGACGCCGCCGAGATGGTATGGCAGACCGCAGTTGGCGTAGGAGATGTACTCGCCGCGTTCGATGAGAATGATTTCGGCCTTTTCGTCCAAGCGACGCAATCTGGCAGCAGTACCGGCTCCGGCGGCGACACCGCCAACAATGATAACTTTCATCTGGTTTTCTCCGTTTTGGAATGGTTATTTAATTGCTGAAGGGGAATAATTTAGACGGGTTATGGCGATGACAAGTTCCCTGATGAAATCGGTGTTGTCAGCAGGGACGATCAGCAGGGCGGCAAGGTCGGTATCGGTTTTGCCGCTTTGTCTGAGGGTAATCGCGTTTGTTTTGGGCAGTTCAAGGATTTCGATGTCGTAGAATGGGTAGGATCCGGTGATGGGGAAGTCCCATTTGAATCGTGAGAGTTCGCGGCCGAATTCGGCCTTGTAGAAATCCGAACAAGGATTGATGATGCGGGCGGTTCGGGAGTTTTTGATAGCCTTGCCTCCATCGATGGCGAGGAGATGCTGTCGCGCATCGCCCTGGTATTGCCTTGGCGGGCGATGGAGATTGAAGAGGGCGTAGCGCCCAGCGGGAATGTCAGGGAAGGTAAAGGTGCAACGGCCATCGGAGCCATTGAGGTTGACGATCGGCATCGGTGCGTTGTCGAGTTGTTTGCAGGCGGCTCCGCTGGCGAGCTGTGCCTTGTCGGCGCAAGTCATGCGGGCACCGGGGCAGGCGATGATCATGGCGGATTTGTCGCCGTGTTGACTGTCATGGAGGATTACTTCACCGATGCGCGGTGCGCTGTCGTTGCAGGTGACGGTAATGATGTTATTTTGCCAGGTGGCACGGAGCCCGTCGCTGGTGCTGATGCGGGCGTTGGGACTGGCGCCGTTGACGGCAATTTGCACTGGCTGTTCGGGCGTGACGACGAAGAGTTGCTTTTCCATGCCGCGGATGGTGCCGAAGGAGGCGCCGCCGGCAAAGTTGATCGGTGCTGTATCTTGGCGGTACTGCATGGTGATCTTGGCGTTGGTGCCGCTGTCGGCTTTGAGGCGGAGCGTATTATTGCCCTTTTTGAGGGCGCCGGGCAGGAAGCGGGGGTTGACCTGCGAGGTGGTTCTGGCGGTAAAGTGCTCGACAGCGCTGATGGGCGCGTTGAAGCGCACGATGTATTCATTGCGGGCACGGATTTCGTAGTCGAGCTGCCAGCGGTTTCGTGCGATGGGTGGGACAGGCGCCCAGGTTGCACCACGGTCACGGGAGAGGGTGAGGGACAATTCACGGTCGCAGGCAACGGTGAATTCGCCTCGAAGGATCGTGTAGGCGGACTTTACCGGGTAGGAGAAACCGTCGTCATTGCAGTTTGCAAAGGCTGGGTTGCTGTTGCTTGGGCGACCGTTGAAGCTGTGGGTGGCGAGGGCGACGTGGGGGAGGGGACGGCAGTCAACGCGCCACACGGGTGTTTTGGAATCGACGCCGGCGAGTTTACTGATGTTGACCCAAGCGGGGTTGTCGGATTTGGCGCGTGCGAAGTTTGACTGGACGTTGTTGAAGAGGCCGTTGTTGTGCCAGTAGACGCGGAAATTCTCGCCGGGATTGAGAGTATAGGCTTTGCGTTCGGGCATGGTGCTGATCCAGCTGCTGTCAGCGCAGCTACGGATACCGCTTCGGATGAAAGAACCACTGCCATTGGTCAGCGGATATGGGTCGCGTTCCATTTCAGCGAGACTGGCGGGGGTAAGTCGGTTTCGACTGATGAAAAATTGTTGGGCAGAGAGGTCGTAGAGATTCATTTGGTTGTTGTAGAAGACCTGCTCAAAGGAATGGCCGTAACCGGCGGTCATCGCTGACGGGCAGCGGGAGACGGTGGCGAAAAGGATGCAGGCCAGCGCATTCAGCGGACCACATTCAAAGGCACAGTAGCTGTTAAGCATCGACAGCGACTGATATTCAACGCTGCGGGCCTTACCATCAGTACTGATTTCTGCCTGATGGGACATGAAGTAGTCGGCAGCATTGAGCAGCATTTGGAAGAGTTTGACGCAGCGGGCGTGGTCGTTGGGAAGCGTCTCCAGGCGGAGCGAATCTGCCAAGTCGCCGTAGGAGCGGGTGTCGATGTCATCTTCACCGAGGAGGATTGGGGCGACGAGCGGCTCAGCGTCAAGCGGGCAGGCGATCTCGACGAAGTTCATGTAGGCGTGGTCGTCGAGGGTAATGTTTTTGGATTCTCCTGGGGCGATGGTGAATTGTTGGGTTTTGGTTATGCGTGCGGCGTTGAAGTCGTGCGGCGTTGGCGGTTCCGGGTAGTTGCATTTATCAAAGACGATCTTTGGGTTGGCGCTGTCTGCGACGGCTTCGGGCGTCCAGGCGATGTTGAATTCACTGTCTGGACTCTGGATTTTAAGCATGGGTGCGACGGGTGCTTGTTCGGTCCATGGCGTGCCGCTGATGAAGCGATCGCCACTGCCTCGAGTGCCGTCGAAAGAGCGATTGAAGTCGAAGAAGGCGCAGGCGTGTTCATCGGCGGCGAGTTGGCGATCTGGGGTGAAGTCGCCTTGGTAGCGGATTTTGCTTGAGAGGCGGAGCGAGTCGCAGGTGCCGGCGAGGAAGGGGGCATTGCTTTTTTGAATGGCGCTGTTGGTGGTTTTGCCGCTCATGCCGAGGCAGAAGTAGTTGGGGATAACGCGATCCGCGCGTTCGGCGATGGAGCGTTCATTGTCTTTGGTTTTAAGGACAGCGTCGCCGAGTTCCTTGCGGACATAGCGGTATTTGCCGGCTGGATCCAGGGTTGGAACGGTAAATGGTGTTTCGGGGGCGTTGATGACAGTTTTGCCATTGAGGAAGACCTTGACGCCGTACTCTGGTCCCCAGCAAAAAGCGATATGTGACCAGGTGTCATGGGGGATGTCAACTTGGGCTTCGTGCTTATGGTTTTTCCAGTCGGCGGGATCTTTGATGGCAAAGGCGAGTATTTTTTTCTCGGGATTGTAGGTGGCGGACCAGAGCGCGCCCTTTAGGGAAGCTTTGACTTCATAGGTGCCGGATGTGTAGCCTTCCAGGAGAACGACAGTTTGGTTGCTGTTCCAGTCGGGTTTCAACCAACATTCGGCAGTGCCGCCGGCGATTGGCCAGTGGATATCGCGCTGCTCGGTGAGGGTGCGTCCCTCTGCCCACTGTGCTTGCGGCGCGGTGACGAAGAAGAAAGCTTGGCGATGACCGAGGCGCAGGGCTGCATCGCCGGGCTGACCGCTGATGCCTTCAGCGAAAAGGGCATCGTTGAGCCTCGGGAAGGGCAGCTGACGGGCGATGCGGAGGGCGAAATGGCTGAGATGCAGGCGAGGATGACCGGCACTGCTATCGGCGAGCGGACGGCCATGTAGGTCGAAACCACTGTGTCTGTAGCGGACTTGGATGACGACGCGGACGGCGCGAGCACGACTGTCAAAACGGCCGGTTTCCGTGATTTTGACGGGCTTGTCAGGGGACATGATCATCGATATCCAGCGGGGATCGACGACGCTTGAGGGCAGGAGCTTGCCCTGGTCGTCCAGCTGGTGGAGGTAGATGCGGACGAAGTTGGGCATGCGGGCTTCGGAGCGCATGTCAAGCTCCAGGACGGCGTCCTGCCCGGCTGCATGGTTCGGCAAGGCGAAATCCCGGGTGAAGGTCGCCTCAGTGTCATTATGGGCGAGAAGCATGTCCGCTCCCTCTGGGGGCGTGTAGGGAGTGCTGCTTTTATTAAGGCGCCAGGGCGTGGCGGCATCGAGTTTGGGGACGAGATTGTGGTCGGCAGGGATATCGCCAGGCGTTTGTGGGGCTGGTCCGCCGAAGTAGAGCCAAAGGCCGTCGCTGCCGGCGGGCACGGCGAAACGCAGGGTGGTGGCGTTGTCGGCTTTGCGTGGTGCCTGTGCCATGACCTGGAGGACGCTGTGTTGATCGCCTCGGGTAGCGACGATGGCAATGCGGGCAGGGCTGTCGGCGCCGGTCTCGCTAAGGCGTGCGAGTTTGGCCAGGTCGATGGGAAGTTCACATAGGCGTTCGCGGTCCGCGCTTTGGACTTGCCATTCGAGCTGGCAACGTCTTGGCATCGACTGCAGATGCCAAGGCTCATTGACGGCAAAACAGGCAATGCTTAACAAGAAGTAGGTAAGGGCGGCGATTTTCATGGCAGCTCCCTGTTCAATGTGAATGAAATGCCGACGGATACCGGGATTTTTCACGAGTTTTGCAAAAAAATAATATACCATCCTTGTGCTTTGTGTAAACTTTTGGGACGACGAAAACAGAAAATCCACAGCAAGTTGCCAGCTGATCTTCAAGACACCCTTAAGTACGGGCACCCGGGGTGCTCGTACTCAGGAGATGTCACTGGTCAAGTGGGTGAAAATGAGGCATTCCTAGGCAGACGGGTCTGGCGGGTCGGACGGGGTCGGACGGGGTCGGACGGGGTCGGACGGGGTCGGACG
>Ga0123335_1003364_pt1 | contig 22329 bp, 17 predicted proteins | sample BiotimSIPDNA_2_FD_89707 | JGI IMG/M metagenome (GOLD analysis project Ga0123335, IMG submission 89707) | Anaerobic biogas reactor microbial communites from Washington, USA - Biogas_R2 time_0 SIP DNA | ecosystem: Engineered > Bioreactor > Anaerobic > Unclassified | place: Washington, USA...
AGTTCGGGAATTGGCATACGGTCTATGTGCGCATGAATCGCTGGAGTAAGAGCGGGGTTCTCAAACGCCTGTTTGAAGCGCTTCAGACAGAAGGTATCATTCGCATCAGGATGGAAGCGGTGTGTATGGACAGCACTACAGTTAAGGTACATCCGGATGGAACAGGAGCTTTAAAAAAACCGGAAAACAAGCCGTCGGAAGATCCCGGGGAGGTCTTACGACCAAAATTCATATGGTCACCGCATCTGACCGTTCGGCTGTAGCATTCCGGTTATCAGCGGGGAACCGGCACGATTCCCTGGAGGGAGAGATACTTTTGGAAGAAATGAAGCGTCCGCCTGAAGCCGTGTACCTGATCATGGACAGGGCATGTGAGGGCGACCGAACCAGGGCTAAAGGGGTTGAACCGGGGTACATGCCGGTTGTTCCTCCAAAGGCAAACCGCAAAGCGCCTTGGACATATGACAAAGAATTGTACAGGAAGCGAAACGAGATTGAGCGGTTTTTTCTGAAGCTCAAGCGCTTTCGGAGAGTGTTTACCCGTTACGACAAACTTGACCTTGTGTTCAGCGGTTTCATCTACTTCGCAATGGTCGTTGATGCCGTGCTAGTGAGAACAGGTTCTAGTATTTCTTTCAATGTGCTGCCACATTAAAGAGCAACAAACCTATTTCCATCAGGTATCACTTATCACACAACACAATAATGATGAAGGAACGTGAGGAACAGCACCATGCAACTAGTTTGAAAATACAGCGTTTCTATCACGCCATCTCCGGTTACCACTAAAAGCATCCCGGAAACGATGGAAAATGCAATTATCAGACATCTATCATCATAAAAGTAGTTATTGTTCAATCAATATAGACGTTTCAAAATTGTCAGTTTATATAGATGTTTCAAAATGAATCAATTTAAGTTCAACGCGAAAAATATAGTACAAAATTTGAGACGTAACAGGAAAAAACTTGAGTAAAACTTAGAGCTGTTTCAAATCAAAACGGACTTAGTGCTATTTGGTCTTTTGCTTTGAACAGAAAATCTATATATTAATTCTGTAACAACACAACAAACATAAGCGTTTGGGCATGCAGAAAGGACAAAAGCGATGGACAAAGTGGTTATTTCTCATCCGCTGTACAAAGATGGCATGGAGATACTAGAGGGCAAAGTAGAACTGGTGATCCCCAATGACGGAGATAGCGACCATATCATCGATAAGCTGCGCGATGCCGACGCTTTTATCTTACGCATCGGTAAGATTGACCGTAAGGCAATCGAACAATGCGAACGGCTACGCGTCATTACCCGCCCAGGCGTAGGATATGACAACGTGGACATAGAAGCAGCGACCGAGCGGGGCATTCCAGTGGTGCTGTGCCCGTCCGCTAATGCGCGTGCCGTTGCCGAGCACACGCTGGCGCTGCTTTTTGCCATAGCGAAGAACCTGATGGAAAGTGTAAATGAAACACGCAAGGGGAATTTTAACATCCGCAACCGCTATGCTGCCGTGAACATTCTGAACAAGACGATCGTTGTGTTGGGGTTTGGCAACATCGGGCGGCAGGTGGCTGCGCTGTGTGCTGGGCTTGGCATGCGAGTAGGCGTGTATGATCCTTACGTCAAGCCCTCTGAAGTTGAGGCATTGGGGTACACGTACTTTGACGAGCTGAACGTCGCCATAGCAGTAGGGGACTTTGTTTCGCTGCACCTACCTTCGCTACCACAAACGCGCGGCATGATGTCATGCGCGCAGTTTGCCGCAATGAAACCGACCGCTTTTCTCCTCAATGCTGCGCGCGGGGATATCGTAGACGAAGCCGCACTGGTTAAAGCGCTAAAAAGCGGTGTGATCGCTGGTGCAGGGCTGGACGTCTTATCGCAGGAACCCATGCCAGGTGATCATCCGCTCATGAAATTGCCCAACGTTGTTATTACGCCGCATATGGCTGCACAGACGCGAGAAACAGTGTCTAAACTCGTAATTATGGCAGCCGAGGGCACGCTAGCCGTGCTCCAAGGCAATCAATGGCCACACGTTGCCAACCCTGCTGCATACGATCACCCACGCTGGAAAAAACCATGAACAATGCAGCCCAGAATGGAGGAGCTACGGATGGAACATATCGTGATTATTGCGGATGACCTGACGGGCGCCTGTGATACCGGCATCAAGTTCAGAAATTTAGGGATAGGGACGACCGTTTTTGTGTCCTCTTTCAATCCCGATTCACTTTTGTATGCGGGTGATCCGGTGATTTCCATCAACACCAACACGCGAAGCATGGCCAAAGAAAACGCTAACCGGATGCTCTGCAAGATATTGTACGGCATCCGAGCTAAAGGTAATTTTTTTTACTATAAAAAAATCGATTCCTTGCTACGCGGCAACGTGACGCACGAATTGGAAGCATTCTTTGAAATGCTTGCGCCCGAGTTTGCATTAATTACTCCTGCGTTTCCCGAAAACAACCGCCGCGTGGCGGAAGGTATGATTTACACTGGCAGAAAAAATAAACCGAGCACGCCAATCAATGCTCTCCAACTGCTTTCCGACAACACAATTCGCAAATGCGCAAGCATTCCACTGCAAGTGGTACGCACAGGATGGCAGGCAATAGTCCAGCAAATCCAAACGCTACGCGCTGAAGGAGCCACGCTGTTGTTGGCCGATGCCTGCACGGAGGAGGATCTGCGTACCATCGCGCAGGTTATCCGCTACTTAGGAAAATCATGTCTGCCGGTAGGCAGCGCTGGCCTAGCAAGGCACTTAGCGAAGCAGTTGGTGAATGAATTACCACATGAGAGAGGTTTTCTGACACGTCCGTGCAAATGCGGCGTACCGTTGATCGTCGTTGGCACGCGTCACCCTAGAACTGTCGAGCAAGTTCAGTATCTAAAGCATCATGCTAAACTGCAGACCTTTCTGCTGCCGGTATGTGGCATTACACAGGAAAACGTGCGATCGCGCCTGGACGATCTGTTCAGTCAGATGGACGCAGCGGTAGGTGCGGCATGCCAAGGGATTCTTTTGACCTCAGATCACGTTTATTGTGGGGAGTGCGACTGTAATCTGGTGCAGCGTAACGAGTATAATCGCGAGATTCTCGATGCACTGAGCATAAGCGTGGAACACCTGTACCGGAGCCGGGATATTAGCGGAATGATCATCACGGGCGGCGATATGTCGGGTGAAGTACTTAGCCGCCTACAGCTTGACCGAATTCACCTGTGCGAGGAACTGTTGCCCGGCGTTGTCGCAGGCGAAGCTGAAGGCAACACAGGCGAGCGAACACAGCTAGTCATCAAATCTGGTGGCTTTGGTAGAGAGGATACACTGGTGAGGATGTATGACTATATAGCTTGTGATTTTTCCACGTTCTGAGTTGTCAACTAACGATGCGAAGCGGAAATAGAAAGGAATAAGGAGCCATGCAGACGCAATATTCCCTTGCTGTTCCAGGAAACGTGATATGCGGTGTTGGTTGTGTCAAGCGCCTGCCCGACATTATCCAACTGAAAGGAACGGAACGCCTATCCGTGTTAGTAGACGTAGGCGTGCTCAAGTCAGGCAAGATTGATACCCTTTTGCAAACGCTAAGAGATCGTTTTTCCCACGTCGCGCTGGTTACTGATGTGCCGCCCGAGCCTGAGGAGGGGCAGGTGCGTGTTATCTTTGACCAGGTGCAAGACAGCGGCGCGCAGTGTGTAGTCGCCATTGGCGGTGGTAGTGTAATGGACACCAGCAAGATAATCGCGGTGATGTTGCAGAATCCGGGATACTACACGGACCTAACTGACACAGCGCAGATCGCATGCCCTGGTGTGCCGCTTATCGCCGTTCCTACCTCGGCAGGCACGGGATCAGAAGCTACACCCAATGCCATTATACTCATTCCCGAAAAAAAGCAAAAAGTTGGTGTGATACACTCATATTTCTTACCCCAAGCTGTGTTGCTCGACGCTGAACTCACGTGTAGTCTGCCACCCACCGTGACAGCTGCCACTGGCCTAGATGCCTTTTGCCACTGTATCGAAACTTACATCTCCCGCAAAACCAACCCTTTTTCTCGGCTGTTCGGGCTGCGGGGTATGGAACTGGTGCAGCGATACCTGCGCCGCGCCTATACCGATGGAAACGATATGGAAGCGCGCGAAAACATGTTGCTGGCTGCCTTCTACGGGGGTGTAGCTATCACGGCTTCCAGCACCGTGGCGGTGCATGCACTCAGTTACCCGTTAGGTGGCTTTTACCGTATACCTCACGGCATTTCCAATGCGGTTTTGTTGCCCTACGTGATGAGCTACAACATTGATTCGATCAGTGACTGTGTTCCCGCTCTTGCTCAAGCCTTGGGACTGCCCGCACAAGACGGCGGGAAAGGTCAGGGACAGCAAGTCATCGAAGCCCTCTTCTCACTGTGCGCAGATGTACATATCCCGAATAACCTGCGTATGTTCAACATACATGAAAAAGACCTGGAATTCCTAACGGTTTCTGCAAGCCGGGTACACCGACTGCTGGACCAGAACCCTAAAGTGATGTCACTGGAGGACATCCGCTCCATTTACGCTCAACTCTTGTAAGTTAAGAGTTGAAATAAAAGAAAACCAGGAGGAAAACCATGAAAAGACTGTTGTTGTTCATTCTCTCCGTCCTGATGCTCCTGTGCGCAGTAAGCGTAGCGTTGGCAGAAGATCCCATTTATATTGGCGTACTGGACGCCTTCACAGGCGACCGTGCCAGTAGCGGCGATTACGCCAAAGAGGGCGCTGACCTAGCTATGGAGCACATCAACGCCAAAGGAGGCGTGCTGGGCCGTAAGCTTGAACTCATCTATGAGGACGACCAGGGCAACGAGTCAGCTGCCACAAACGCCTTCCAGAAAATCACCGCCGAACACGACTTGGCAGCTGTGTGTCTGAGCAAGTATTCTTCCATCGTGCTTGCCATGGAACAGTTTGTCGCAGATGAAGGCATTCCAGCGATATGCTGTGGCTCCTCCCCGCGCCTGGAAACCTCCAAAACGCCCAACCTGTTCTCTAGCCGCCGCAGCGATACGGGCTCAGGTGTGACCATCGCCAATTATTGCAATCAGCTTGGCATGAAGCGCGTGGCTATCCTGCATGCGCCCGATGCACTGGGTACTGGTATGGCGCCTGTACTACAGGCACAATTTGAAAAGTTGGGCATCGAAACGGTATCTGTACAGCAGTTCTCCCCCGATGAAAAGAACTTCGCGCCCTATATCGCCAAGATCGTCGATTCCAATTGCGATGGTATCGTATCCATGGCCCAACAGGCTGAGGCCGCACTGATTATGATTGCCGTCAAGGAAGCGGGTCTTGACGTTCCTTGCGTTGGTAGTTCGGCGTTCGCGCAGCAAATAGCCATTCAGAATTCCGCTGGTGCATGCGAAGGCTGGTATTCCGTAAGTCCTTTCTCGCCCACCGCGCAGGAAGAACCCACCAAGAGCTGGATCGCTGAATACACTGAAAAGTATGGCCGTAAACCCGACATGGGTTCAGCTTGCATGTATGATGCTGTAATGCTTTTCTGCCAGGCGATCGAGGCAACCAATAGTACTGAGTACGATGACATCATCAATTACCTTAAGACCCTCAAAGACGTGCCTGGCATCGCCTCTACCTATTCCTACAATGGTACGCCCATGCTCGCCACGGCTGAATTTATTGTACAGATCAAGGACAACGCCTCCGTCGTTGTATCCGTTGTAAAGAACTGACGCACAACAACTAATTTTTCAGGCGGCGGCGTCAACGGCGTCGCCGCCAATACAGAATATTTTATGCTATACGGAAGGGAGGAAGCGAATGTACGTACAACTTGCGATCACCGGCGTATCGATGGGTATGCTGTATGCGCTGATGGCAATGGGTTTAATACTGATTGTGAAAGCAGTAGGCGTGTTGAACTTCGCTCATGGTCAATTATTTATGCTTGGCGCATACATTACCTGGATGCTGACCTATCAGGTCAACCTGCCCGTTTGGGGTGTGGCGCTGTGCGGGTTGGTATGCTTTGCTATATGCGGCGCAGTATACATGTTCACCTGCTACTGGCCGCTTCGCAAATCTCCCTGGAAAGTGACCGTCATTATCAGCACGCTGGGCGCGTCCATCGCGATAAAGGAGTTGGTGCGCTTGATCTGGGGTTCCATTCCATTGACGATGGAGCCCATCATTCCGGGTGTTATCCGCATCGGAACAGCATACCTAAGCTATCAATACTTGTTTATCATTGTCATTGGTGGCGGATTGATGGCGGGCGTCTATATCCTCTTTGAAAGATCATTTATTGGGAAAATTATGCAGGCTACCGCGCAGGATCGTTATGCCGCCAATCTGGTTGGGATACCCACCGGGGTCGCGATACTGTGTACCTATATGATCAGCCTGAGCCTGTCTGGCATCGGTGGCTGGTTAGCAGCGCCGTTGTTTTTAGTTTCACAGTCGCTGGGAAACCTAGCGCAGAAAGCCTTCGCAGGCATCGTATTAGGCGGTTTTGGTTCTGTGAAGGGTGCGATTGTTGGCTGCATCCTCATCGGACTGATCGAATCATTCAGTATCATCATCACAGATAGCTATAAGGACGCCATCGTTTTTCTGGTACTGATCTTAGTACTCATAATTCGTCCGACCGGCATCTTTGGCGAAAAGATTGCTGAGAAAGCATAGGTGCAAAGATGATAAAAGAAAAACGAAAAGGCCTAAGCCTAACAGCGTCCGTGTATCTGTTGGCTGTGCTCGCCTGTGTGCTGACGTTCGTATTTTTCCCGCAAAAATCTGTCATCAACAAATACATGATGAAAGTCACTAACGAAGGGCTGATCTACTTCATCGCGACGTTGGGTCTGTGCGTAATGCTGGGCATGGGTGGGCAGGTCACCTTCTCCACAGCGGGCATGATGGGCATTGGTGCGTATTCAACAGCCATCGCAACCACGCGCTTTGGAATGGCAACGTTGCCAGCACTCTTGCTTTCGGTTGTGTTGGGAGGTCTGCTCTCCTTTGTAATCGGACTTGCACTCTTCAGGCTCAAGGGAAGCTATTTTTCCTTTGCATCCATTGGTTTTACAACGCTTTTGTTCACGGTGTTTTCCAACTGGATGGAAGTGACGGGTGGCCCGGACGGCATCAGCCGCATTCCCAAGCTTGATTTATACTTCTTTCAGTGTGGAAATTACTATGACTACTTCCGCGTGTATTTTGTCGTTGCAATACTCTGCTTCCTGATCGTTTTGCGAATGCGTCGCACAAGCTTTGGGCGTTCGCTGGCTTCTGTCCGCGACGATGAGATCGCGGCTAGTTGTCTAGGTATCAATACTTATATGACCAAGGTATTCAGCTTTGTAATTGCGGGCGTATTTGCGTGTCTGGCGGGGGCTATGTACGCACTGCACTCCAACTACATCAGCCCTGAACCCTTCAAATACGACCAGTCTGCTATTTACCTGATTATGGTGATGCTCGGCGGTGTGGATTCCACATTCGGCGCGTTCATCGGCTCCATGCTTCTGACCATCCTGCCAGAAAACATGCGTTTCCTCAAAAGTTATTACAAGCTTGTATATGGCGTGGGCGTTATTATCCTGATGGTGGTCATGCCCATGGGCATTATGGGATTTGTCACCATGCTTAAGAACAAGCTACGCGCTTACTTCAAAAAAAGGCGCGCCGACGCATTCCAAGATGAAACGGAGGTGGCCCAAGATGGCGGAATGCTTACTTGAGGTGCGCAACGTCAATAAGAGCTTTGGTGGCGTGGTTACGGCGGAAAACGTCAACATGACAGTGGAAGGGGGACAGATCCGTGGCTTGATCGGTCCCAACGGCGCGGGAAAAACCACATTGCTTAACCTTATCAGCGGCATTTATGAGGTTGACAGCGGTATCATCCTGTTTAAGGGCAAGGATATCACCCGACTGCCTGCACATAAACGCGCGCGCCTTGGCATCGGGCGCACTTTCCAGCAACCGCGATTTATGAACCGCGCCAGCGCAAAGGACAATCTGAAGATAGGCACCGATCTACTCAATCAGTTTGGATACATTGAGTCTTTCTTTGGCAAACGCGGACACAATTTCGACCAGGAGCTGAATGAATTGTTGGAGATCGCCGGGTTTATTTTGGATTTTGAGGATCCGATCACATCGTTGCCCTACGGTCAGCAAAAGCTGCTGGAGATCGTACGCATCCTGCTTGCGCGACCTGCAGTGGTGCTAGTGGATGAACCAGCAGCTGGACTGAATAAACAGGAACAGGAGCGTGCCGCGCAGCTTCTGTACAAAGCAGTATCGAGCGGCACGGGCGTGGTGTTGATCGAACATACCATGGACATGGTAATGTCTGTGTGTGACCGCATTACCGTGCTCAACTTCGGTCGAGTCATCGCAGAGGGGCTGCCTAGGGAAATCGCCAATAACAAACAGGTGATTGAGGCGTATCTAGGAGGAGGTGACGACGATGCTTAAAATTGATGACCTGCACGCCTATTACGGTTCCATCGAGGCGCTTAAAGGCATCAGCATGGTAGTTAACGAAGGAAAGATCGTGTGCATGATTGGCGCAAATGGCGCAGGAAAAACCACACTGCTTAATTCGATCTCGGGCATGGTGAAAATCACAGGAAATATCGTCTGGAATGACACGATTCTGAGCAAAATGTCTTGTACTAAGATCGCAAAATTTGGTGTCATGCACGTGCCATCGGGCCGCCATGTGTTTCCAGGGTTGACGGTGACCGAAAACTTGGAGGTAGGCACCATCAGCTGGCGCGGCCCCTTCGGTCCGCCCCGGTTCAAGGACGACTTGGACATGGTCTACAACCTGTTCCCTCGCCTCAAGGAACGAGAAAAACAGCTTGCATGGAGCATGTCGGGTGGCGAGCAGCAAATGTTAGCTGTTGGGCGCGCACTCATGGGCCGACCCAAAATATTATTGTTGGATGAACCCTCCATGGGCCTTGCGCCGATGGTTGTCGCCGAACTGTTTGATACAATTGTGGAGATTAACCGACAACTAAAAATGACTATCCTACTGGTGGAGCAAAACGCCAAAATCGCACTCAAAAACTCTGATTACGCCTATGTGTTGAACGACGGAAATATCACCATAGAGGGTGAGTCCAAAAAGATCAAGGATGACTCGCGTATTTGCCAGGCCTATTTGGGCGAACTTGCCAAAGGTGCCGAATAAAGGAGGAATATGTATTATGAACAAGCATGTATATGGTATCATTGCTGCCATGGTCACTTCGATGAACGAGGATGAATCGCTAAACGAGGCGGGTATTCGCAATCAGGTCAACCGTCAGATCGCAGCGGGCGTAGATGCTGTGTTCTGCTTAGGGACAAACGGCGAGTTTTATATTTTAAGCGAGGAAGAAAAGCTATTAATAATCCGCACCGTGGTCGAAGAAACGGCAGGCCGTGTTCCGGTCTACGCGGGCACGGGTTGTCCCGGTACCAGGGCAACCATCACTCTCTCCCAGAAAGCTGCACAACTGGGCGTGAATGTGTTGTCGGTCATTAGCCCTTATTTTGCTGCGATTTCGCAGAAGGAGATATATGCCCACTATAAAGCTATCGCTGAAGCCGTCGATTTACCTATCGTCATGTATAACATGCCAGCGCGTACGGGCAACAATATAGACCCGGATACTGTTGCAGCATTGGCTCAACTTCCCAACATCGCTGGCATTAAGGACAGCTCGGGTAACTGGGATAACCTCAAAGCATACATCCACGCCACTAAAGGCATGGATTTTAGTGTGTTGTCGGGCAATGATTCGCTGATCCTTTCCACGCTAAAAGAAGGTGGACAGGGTGGCATCACGGCAATCGCCAATATTTACCCCGAAACCATGGTGTCAATCTATCGCTGCTTCTTGGCGGGCGACCTAACCGGGGCGGAGGATGCGCAAAAAAGCATCGCTAACATTCGCGCGTGCTTCAAATTCGGAAATCCCAATACCATCGTCAAAACCGCAACGCGTTTGCTTGGACATGCAGTGGGCCCTTGCCGCGCACCCTTTGACACCATAGCGCCGGGCGGGCTAGAGGTATTAGAACGTGTGCTTAAAACCGATACCGAAAACGGCATGCGTTAGGAGTGAAGTATGAAGCCGATCGTAGGCATCACTATGGGCGATCCCTGTGGGATCGGTCCCGAAATCACTATAAAGGCGCTTTTGCGCCGGAGTGTGTATGATACTTGCCGTCCTTTGGTTGTAGGCAGCGCGGACGTCCTGCGCCAGGCTGCGGCGATTGTGGACGCACGCGTGACTGTGCGCCCTGTTGTGTGCGTCGCACAGGCGGCGTTTGAGCCAGGTGTCATCGACATCATCGACCAAGGTGGTGTTAATATGAACACACTGCAGTTAGGTGTCGTGCAAGCACAGGGCGGGTACGCTGCCTTTTTGGCCGTACGCAAGGCTATTGAGTTGGCTATGGACGCCGAAATCGACGTCACCGTCACAGGGCCGCTGAACAAGGAGGCACTTCATTTGGCGGGTTACCATTTTAGCGGGCACACTGAAATGTACGAACATTTCACGAGAACGCGCGATTGCGCCATGATGCTCGTGGGCGAGGGCCTGCGCGTGGTGCACGTATCCACGCACGTTGCTTTGCGCGAGGCGTGCGAGCGCTGCAAGAGAGAGCGTGTACTGCGCGTCATCCGCCTAGCCGACGAAGCATGCCGGGCGCTGGGTATAGAAAACCCGCGCGTGGCTGTGGCTGGGCTGAATCCGCATGCGGGCGAAAACGGACTTTTCGGTCGCGAGGAAATAGAAGAAATCGCACCCGCTGTGGCGGAAGCTGTGAACGAAGGCATCCATGCTGAGGGTCCGTTTCCACCCGACACGGTGTTTTCCAGGGCGCGTGGTGGGTTGTATGATATCGTAGTTGCGCAATACCACGACCAGGGTCATATCCCGCTCAAGGTGGTAGGATTTCAGATGGACGTGCAAAGCGGGAAGTGGAAAACTGTGACGGGTGTAAACATCACCCTAGGCCTGCCTATTATCCGTACTTCTGTAGATCACGGTACAGCTTTTGACCAGGCAGGCAAGGGCACGGCTAGCGAGGAAAGCCTACTCAACGCTATCGATTATGGGGTGCGGCTCGCACGCGCACGTCCAGCGTTTAGGGGAGGTGCACAATGACCTGCACGCGTATTCTGGCTATCGCTCCTTACGAGGGGCTTAAGAAACTGTTGCTTACTGTCGCAAGCGAACGCGAAGATGTGCAATTGGACGCCTATGTGGGCGATCTGGAAAATGGCGTAACGATAGCGCGTGCTCTGGAACATTCGGGCTACGATGTCATTCTCACCCGCGGTGGCACCTCCTCGCTTATCCGGCGCGTGGTATCGCTTCCCGTTATCGACCTATCGCCCTCCATTTTCGACGTGCTACGCTTTATTTACTTGGCACAGAGTTATCATGGCAAGTTTGCAGTGGTCGGTTTTTCGAACATCACGGACAGCGTGGAAAAACTTTTCAAGCTCATGCGCCAGAAGGTGGATGTGTTTACCATCAATGATTCGGATAGCGCCGCGCTATGCTTGAAACGCCTAAAGAAGGATGGGTATTCGCTTATCATCGGCGACGCGATTGCCACGACCACAGCTGAGGCGATGCAAATGACGAGCATGGTCATTGCCTCGGGTAAGGAAAGTATCCGCGAAGCGATCGACCGCGCCGTGCAGTTGCATCATGCACTAGCTGAACGAGACGCACAGAATAATATCCTGCGCTATGTATTTGAAACAGACGGCGTCTCTGTACTGGCCTTTGACAAAAACAAGCAGATCTGCTATGCCAACAACACGCCCGATCAGCTAGATCACCCTAAGGTGTTTGATCGGCTTGGTAATTATGTACAAAACGTGCTGGAGAATGGCGAGCTTTCCTTAATGCGTACGACGCGACAGTTTGTCTGGCAGATTAATGGTGTGCGCACGAGTTGGATGAATGAGCCTTGTGCCGCGTTCACCGTGCGTAAAAAGCCCATTGTGTTCACACCGCAAAGTGGCATTTTGCGCTATTACAACATGCTAAACAACAACGCCGAAAACGATAACACATTATTCGAAACGGTGGGCAGAATGAGTGGCGTGCTGGAAACAGTACGCTGTTACACCCAACAACGCAAGCAACCTGTTTACTTGCAAGCCGAAAATGGTTTACCCGTGGAGAGTGTTGTCAAATTAATTTTTCAGCAGAATGCGTCGCAGGTGCATATAATCATGACCATTGACGCTGCACTGCTGGACATCAAGAGTTTCCGCTGGCTACTGGAAAACGAGAACTCGCCTCTGGCCGAACTGGACGTCAACCTATGTTTGAAAAATTTACCTGTGCTTTGCGCTCAATGGCAGCAGGAATATATCCAGTATGTGCAAAACACGCTACTGCACAAGCGCAACCACGTAGTGTACATCGTATCGCCCGATGCTGACCCTGCTTCCCCTATCATTAACTACTTTACACTCAGTGACTGCATACGCTTGTGCATTCCCAGTCTGCGAGAGCGCAAGGAGGATATCTTAAGCATCTGCATGGTTTTCATAGGTAAGCTCAACGTGGAGCTTGGTAAGCACATCGTAGGCATCGTTCCTGAAGCACAGGCACTGCTTGAGGCATACCACTGGCCTGGCAACCATGAGCAGCTTTACCGCGTGCTCAAGCAATTGCTTCTGACTGCAGATACCGATACAATTGATGCCTCGCATGTTTTGGATACATTAACCAATGAACCGCAGCAGCCCAGTTCGGGTACCACACCCTCCGACTTTTTACAGGGTACGCTCTACGACATCAATTGCCGCATCGTGCAAAACGTTCTGAAAGAGGAGGATGGCAACCGCACGCGCACAGCCAAGCGTCTGAACATTGGCCGCAGTACGCTCTGGCGTATGCTGGACAGTATAGAGCAAAACACAGCAAGCTGACCCACACCTATTCCAAGACAGGAATGATTTAGGTCTACTGAATAATAACCATTTTTAAGCTTACCTTTGCACACAAAACTACAAACAAGTTTATCATCACTATTTCTCTACACCAAGCCGGCGCTTGAAGCGTTCTTTGAATCAGCGCAAAAAGAAGCTCTCTCAGGCGCTTCCACGGGTTCATTGTAAGGATGCAGATATGAATGGCCACTTCGCTGGTCTCCTGTTCCATCACTAAGTTCAAGCCATAGCGCTGTTTCCCAACGCCAAAGGCTGACTCTATGGCATTGCGTTCTCCGGACTCCAGCCGCTCTTCCAACAACTGCTGAAGATACAATGCTTTGTCCCTGGGCGGACGGCCAAGCTTGGGGCCCGACATCCGGATGCCGCGTTCCTTGCAATACTGATGATTCTCACGGTTGCGGTACGCTTTGTCAGCCAGCACACGCTCCGGATATACCCCAGTATCCGCACGGTAGCTTTCCACAGATTCCTGCAAGGTCCTTCCCTCATGGAAGTTACGGGATCCATTTGGATTTCCTGAACCGTATTCTCATCTGAAAACCCGTATCGTTCCTTGATGATAAGCGCGCCCAGGGCCAAGTGAGCGGGCTTGCCCACATTCTCAAGCTTGCTGTCAAAGGTCAGGGCATAATGGCGTCCCAGCTCTTCCCATGGAATTAGCTTGGCCAGCCTGACCCAGTCGTTGTTAGGGTTCAGACCTTGAAGCTGGAAGAAACTCTCATTCTCAAACACGCTGACTTGTTTGCTTTTTGATCGATATATGCTGTGATCCTCTGTAGTGCAAGAGTTTTGGATGATTTCAGGGACTTTCCTTGCATTATTTTACCATGTATCAAGCCAGGTTGCTTGTGGAATATAAAAGGGTGAGTTGTTCAGTGGACTAATTAGGTTCATTTTGAAACTGTTTAAGGATATTTAGCATGGGTGGCCACATAAATCGACAAAAAAACAAACACTCATGGTTAACAATTCTTTGACCGTTTCAAATAAGTACGGCATTGAATGGTGTGTGCCTTGTTACCTGCCAATTTAGGCACTATGATAATAGCATCAGTATACTGACATAAATAAAAAGGAAATGGAGGAAATGATCATGAAAAAACTGCTAATAACCCTATTGGTGATGGTTATGATGTTTTCCGCCACAGCCGCTTTAGCGGATAATACGACTGCCGGCGACACGCAAGCAGGTTCTATTCTGCAGGAGGATCTGCCTGTCGTAACTGAGCAGGGCGAAAACATGATTCTGGTGCGTTGGAACAGTTACATCTTCTATGAGTTCGTGTTGCCCAACGGTAAGACCATCATCTTTGACCCCTACATGTACGAAGTGAAGAATCAGTACACCCTGTATCCCGACATCAAGGCCTCCGAATACATCAATGGCTGTGATTACATCATCATCACGCACAGCCACGGCGACCACACCCGCGACCTGCCCGATCTTTTGACCAAGTTCCCAGAAGCCTATGTGGTAGCGCCTGAGGAAGGCTTGTTGGCCATGCTTTACACCTACAATATTAACTCCGGCAGCTATCGAATTCTTCCCGTGACGGACGGCGAAAAGCTGGAATTTGAAGATTTTACGCTGGAAGTCAGCCGTGGACTACATACCTTCGCAGGTGGCTTGGCAACAGAAGGCGAACTCAAACAGATCGATATGAGCCGCTACATTGATGAAAACGGTGTGTTTGATTCTCTAAAGTATGATAACGGCACATTGGGTGGACGCTCCATGATGAATTATAAGCTCACCACCAACGATGGTTTTACCATCACCATGTGGGCGGGCGAAATTGGTTCCGAGGTCAAGTGGTTCTTCTATCGCGATACCAAGCCTGACATCATGTTTTACCAGAACGCGAAGGTCAACTTGGGCGGCGACCGCGACAATCCCGACACGACCGGTCTTGCCAAGATGATAGACTGCGCGAAACCCGCTATTTGCCTGCCCGCGCACCAGAACGACTCATCCTGGGAAAATATTCTCAAGGCGCATGACAAGTGTGTATCTGATCTGATTGCCATGGGTAGCGAAGCCAAAACGCAGTTCTTCTCGCCTGATCCAAACTATTGGTATGGCTTTACCAAAGACACAAACGGCGACATCAGCATTTTTCTTGTTGAAAGGTAAGTTATTTGAAATGTTCTGTTGAATCATTCATTCCGGTTCTGTGAACAATCGCGTTCAATGATAGTTCCCGGCGGTGCGCTGCAAGGCGCGTGTATGTCCTGCAGCGTGCCGCTGGTCCGACAACCATGGTCATGTATAGGCGTGCAATCAACCAAAAGATCAGATAAAACATCCGTATGAAAACATAATAGGGGGACAAAACAATGAAGAAATATCTAGCTCTGTTCCTTAGCTTGATCATGTTGCTTCCCTTTTCCGTTGTTTTCGCTGAAGAGGAGTTTATGTTCTCCCTTCTTCCTGATGATGTTTCCAGCCTTGAGGTCGATCCACTCAATCCCTTAAGCAATCTTGTCAAAGGTGCATGGTATGAAAATGTGAAGTTTAATGATGACGTTACCTTTCCAGTGTATTACTATATCGCCGACGGCGTTGAAGTCAGCGGCAAAGGTATCATCATTTTGCTAGACTCCGGCATTCGGGCAGACGCGTTCATCGCGTCAAGCGGTTGGAAAGAGATAGCGGATAAAAACGCTGTTTCATTGATTGTACTGGAAAGCCTTGATGGATGGAACGAGGAAACACAGGCGATTGAAAGAGTGAAAAAGGCGTTTTCTACTGTGAAAGCAAGACATTACCTCTGCCTGGCTGGGCAGCTTTACAATCTGATTGCTTACGGTGACGGTGCAACAGTAGGAATGCAGTTTGCAATGGAAAACCACGATAACTTTGCATCGGTCGTCCTGTTTGGCGGAGAAGCCGTGACCGAAGAATATGTCGCGCAGATGCGCACAGTCCAGCAGGAGCGCAAGTCGGCTGATCTGAAGGTTCCGTGTCCTGTCTGGGTTTTTGCCAATGAGCTTACACCTGCGGTTGAAGCGGAGATCAACTATTGGAAGGATGCGAACAATGCTGGTTCCACTTGTTATTCCAACGAGTATGCGGATTACATCTATATGCCGGCTGTGGTATATGGATATACCGGCCTGGATAATGAAAACATTGCGCAGACTCGTCTGACAGTCGGCAAGTATGTGGACGGCGTGGGTAAAGAGTTCCTGCAAGATGTGTATGACGAATTCCTATGGATCTATGCGCGTCATGTGGGCATTGACGCCCAGGATCTGAGGTATTTTGTCAATCCGAAGGATTCCGGCATGGAATTGCACACCGCTGTAGTGGATGGAATCAAGCGCTACTGGTATGTGTATGTGCCAGAAGAAATCAAGGCTTCCGGTTCTGCGGTTCCTCTGGTTGTTGCAATGTCTGGCCGCGGCGGTTCCAGCAGCACATATCCTAGCCTTTCGAAATGGCCGCAGGTTGCGGGCGATCGCGGTTTCATCTGCGTGTTCCCGGTCGGATCTTATGGCAGGCAGCTCAAGAACGGTGTTGGCAATATCCCGATGTGGGGTACTGATTCTGCGGACGATGTCAAATTTTTGCGTTACATGGTGGATGATATCAAAGCGAATTACAATATTGATGCAGGCCGCGTTTATGTGTCCGGACATTCCATGGGTTGTATGATGAGCCTGACCGCAAGTGTGACGCTGGCTGACGTTTTCACAGCGGCTGCCGCTACGTGTGCAACCTTGCCTGATTCAGCGCTGACCAACCAGTACTACAGCGAAATATACGACTGTCCTGTATTCATTTCCTACGGCGAATTCGACTATGGTTCCTTTAAGCTGGCTGAAAACGCAGGTCTTCAGAGTACCTTTGACTATTACATCAATCGTTATAAGCTTAATGCCATTGAAGACGCCAAGACATATATTTCCGGGCCTTACAACCATTATGTGTTCACAAACGATCAGGATGTGCCAATGTTCCGTTTTACGGTGGTTCAGGGGAAGGCCCACGGCACCTTGCCCAGCGAGTCGTATCTTTTCTACGACGAGTTTTTCTCGCGCTACTATCGTGATGCCGAGGGAAAACTACACTATATGGAAACTGCTCCTGTGCTTGAGATCCGATAAGTCATAAAACAAAACAGGATGAAGGGAGAAACTATCATTAAAAAATATTAAGGAATCATATTTGTTGACATTTTCCTGCTTGACGGCTAGCATGGACGTGATCAATGTATCCGCAACGGCAACGCTGAATATATATTATCAGATCACGACGTTGTATATATTGAGTATAGTGAGGATGCCGTCGCACCAGCTTTGGATGGTTTTTCGGTGAAGAACTTTGGTTTGAATAACATTAAATACGAGTAAGAACGCAAAGATTCAGAAGAGGGAGTCATCAAAGCGATTTATACCAACAATGAACTTGTACGCCAGAAAGACAAACTAAGTATGCCTGGCCATTATAGCGTCATTGAACTCGCAGGTGTCAACGGTTCTTTTTACGATGCAGGGAACATGTATCGTTCTACACAGTTGGTCGTTTTGCAGCGTATCAGCTACATAATGAAAGCTACACAAAAGTACGTACAGACTGGTTGGACTTTGAGGTAACGCAGGAAGAAAGTAGATGTCCTGAACGCGACGGGAAAGGTTGTCGCCAAAGGTGGCACCCCGCCTTCTCAAGGTTGCAATTCTTTCGGGGCATGAAGTCTATCACCGGATATTCGCAAAATCCAAATAAACCCGATTCGTGTTCGTAAAAAGCCGTTCTGAAACACAGAATCAAAAAGACAACATTTGAAATCAACAAGGAGGTTTAAAACGATGAAAAAAAGAATAGCGGCATTGTTTCTGACCCTGGTGATGGCACTGTGCGCTGTACAGGCCATGGCTGAAATCCCCATCATTGCGTCAACAGATGTCAATCTGGAAGAATATACAGTCGATCCTGCCGATCCTCTCAAGTGTTTTATTTCCGGCATGATCCGTACCGACCTGACGCTGGAAGATGGAACAGCCCGCACACTGTATCAGTATATTCCCGAAACGGTGCAATATCGTCAGGCTTCTGTGGCGATCGCCATTCCGACAGGGGCTGATCCTGTGGAATTCATCGAAACGACCGGCTGGAAAGCCCAGGCGGATGAACAGGGCTTCACGCTGATCGTGATAACGGCCGGCGACCAAGGCTGGCAGCACGACGAAAGCGCGTATACCGCTGCGACGTATAAGTATATGAACGACCGTACCTACTTGTACACCGAAATTGCCGCGTTCTACATGGTCGGTTATGGCGACGGCGCGAACGCCGTAATGGCGCATGCTGTTGTCAATTCCGAGAAGTTTTCCGGCTTCGCTGCGTTTGGTGTGGATGCGTTCGACGTTTCTGTCCTTGAAACCGGGCGCACCACCCCCAGCAACGACCCGGAAATCATGAAGAGCGAGGTCAAGGTTCCCGTATGGTTTGCTGCAGCGGAAGAAACGGAATCTGTAAAAGAGTTGCGTGCTTACTGGCAGAATGCCAACGAACTGACGGGAACGGATGCTGTTCGTAATGATTATGCGGATGAGATCTATACCTATCCGGTTTACATGATCAAGGATTACGACTTGACGGATATGCACGTGGCGACCGTCCGTGTTACCTGGGATACCGCCAGGGCCACCACGCCTGAGTTCACCAATGAATTGTGGAATAACTTCCTGCGCCGTGTACGCCGTCAGGAAAGCGCTATGGTCAATGCGCTGCGCGCTTTTGCCACCAACGCCGAACTGGGTATGGATACTGTCAAACTGGTTGTTGATGGCGTGACCCGTGAGTTTGACGTTTATGTTCCTACTGCTGTAAAAGAAGGGAAAGTTCAGAATGTGCCTGTTGTCTTCTCTTATCATGGCAACGGCGGTTCCGGCGAAAGTTTCTCCAATCGGACTTCTTGGAACAAGACGGCTGAAGAACGGCAGTTTATCTGTGTATTTCCTACCGGTTCACGTACCGGTAATTTCAAGCCGACCGCTTCTTGGCGGGAAGAGCCCGATATCGAATTCTTCAAAGTTGCTCGCGCTTATGTGCTGGAAAACTATTCCGTTGACAAAACCCGTGTGTATGTGACTGGCCAATCGATGGGCTCTGCGATGACCTGGTATGTTGTTCTGAATTGTCCGGAGCTGATTGCCGCAGCCGCTCCCAACGACGGACTATTGAATATGGAACTCTACCAAGAAGCAAAACTGGATGTGGTGATGCCCGTTATCTTCAATGTCGGAACGCTGGACAAGCACTTTATGGAAGGCGGCAGAAACTATCAGCAGACGTCTGAAGTCATGAAGATCATGGCTTCCTGGTACGGAAATACCAAGACGGAAGAAGAAACCTTCAAGTACCAGACCGGACGCTTTTATGGTTATGTCTGGACAAACAAGGATGGTCTGCCCGTGCTGCAAGAGCAGTGGGTTGTGGACAAGATTCACGCGATGATTCCCGAAGAAACCTACCTTCTGTATGATTTCATGGCGAATTATACCCGCGGCGTGGATGGAACCAGCTACTATATGGGCGTTGCGATTGAAAAGTAACTGACTTTTCCATTGCTGATTCAGCCCCACTATTAGAAACCCTCTTTTCGTTTTTGTGATTGTTCCGGCAGTGATCTGTTGCCACGGTCTGCTGGTTTGAAACGCTGGTTGCTTGGTTATCGCCAGTCATCGATTTGCGTGATCCACCCATCACTTCCTGACGTTTTATACCGTATACATTTGTTACCGGCACAGATAATCTACCAAGGTAGTAAAATCGAACAACCAGTCTGAAGATCAAAAAGGAGGACAAAACAATGAAAAAGATTCTGGCTCTTCTTACTCTTGTCATCATGCTTACCGGATGCGTAAGCAGCGCACTGGCTAAGGGCGCTTATCCCCATGAAATGCTGAGCTTTCCCACCACTGGCCCTGAGTTTGATCCGGTAAACTACTATTCCAGCAAAGTGATTGGTTTTTATGAAGCCAATATTACCTACGATGAAATTACGCGACCGTTCTATGCTTACTATCCGGAAGGACTGATTGAGACCTGCCCGGTTGTATTCATGACCGTGCCTGCTGGGTATGACGCCTATGAGTTTATCGTGGACGCCGGATGGAAACAGCTGAGCGATGAAAACGGCATTGTTCTTGCGATTATGACCGCGGAAACCTGGACGGAAGACGACATAAAGTATGTGGAAGCCGTAGGGACTTTCTTCGGTAACCGCCCATTCATCTCCAACCGTCAGAAAGAACACTACATGGCCGCATATGATGAGGCCAGCGCAGGAGCAAAATATGTTCTGCAGACACCCACGCATTTTTCCGCCCTGCTGACTGTCAACACAACGGGGCTGACGGAAGAAGAATGCGCCGCCTTTGCTGACGCTGATTCCGGTTTCTTCTCCTTTGAAGACAATTCTCCGCAGAAGCTCAACGAAATCATCTGGCCTGCTTGGATTGTGGCTGAAGAAAAGACGGCCGACATCGATATGATGATCGAGTATCTGAAAGCTGCAAGTCGTACGGTGGCTGACGCGGTTCCCTGCGATCTGGCGGAAAACACCGTTTATTATGCAGCGGATGAAAGCCGGTTTTCCGGTAGGGAATTCAAGCCGGTGGCCGGTGTATATTACACCGAGATGAAAAGCGGCAGCACGATCAATTATCGCTTCTCCTCCACTGTATGGGAAAACATGTTTGATTGTATCCGCCGCTATCAGTCCTTTGGCGAAGTAAGTTATTTTCTCAATCCTGAAGACGAAGGCACAGGATATACTCGTCATGATGCGCTGGTATACGGTGGTGATTATGTGGACAGTGACGGCATTACTCACTCCGGCGATTACTATTCCCGTTACTGGCTGACCTACATTCCTGAAAGCGCCCGCGATCAGAACAATATTCCTGTAGTGTTCGCCTTCCACGGCAATGGTTCGAGCTGCTACGAAGCCGGTGAAAAGCACGGATGGCGTAAAGTGGCGGATGAGCATGGATTTATCCTGGTTCTTCCTCAGGGCAGCATCGCATTCTCGACAGAAATCAAGTACACAAATGGCGTTCCTTATTACACATCTTACAACAACTGGTCCAGAAAAGCTACTGCGACGCGGCCTAACGATTTGCTGTTCACGGATTATCTCTACAAATGGGCCAAAACCGAATTTGAATATGCGGATCGGCTGGACTTCAGCCGCTGCTTCGCCGGCGGATTCTCTGCGGGCTCCATGTGGTCCTATACGTTGGCTGCCTATCGTCCCGCCTATTTTGCGGCCATTGTTCCTGTATGCGGCATTACCGTACCCAACGAGAGCGCTGATGCATCTGTGGATGTTCCAATCTTCAACGCCATGGGCCAGATGGACTCCACCATCAAGGGCGGTTTCTCCACAGATAACGGCAAGAACGTTTTTAATTATTATCTTAAACGCTACGGCCTGACAGAGAAGGGAGACCTGAACCGCAACTGGAGTGATTTTACTTTCCTAGTACCTGATGCTGTATGCACTGAAAAGTCAGGATTTATGAATGTGTACCGCTTCGAAACAGAATCCGGTTATCCTATGTTTACTGGTGTGGAGATCGTTGGTATGCGTCATGCCAGTATTCCCTCTCTCCTTGAATACTTTTGGCAGGAAGGAATGAGCCACTATACCCGTGATCCCGAAACCAAGGTGTTGTATTATGACGGACAGGTTGTTGACACTGTTGTTAACAAAGCTTTGGCGGAGAGCAAGCAATAAGTATATAAGCTGAAATGTTGTTCTCCAAACCTGACCTGTACGGCTTTAAAATACTAACAACAATTTCAGTAAATAAATCCATCGACAAGAAGAAAATGGGACTGGCATAGCGCCTGTCCCATTTCTATTTGCCTGACATATGACCTTTAATATTGTGTCTACTGAATACTTTATACTAAGTTTTTGGGTAGCGTACCAGCGATCGCGTCTGCCATTTTCCGCGGTGTGGAACGGCGTGATTAACCTGCATTAATGGTCAATAAAAATTTTTCCGATTCGGGATACTGCTACTTTTACTGTGTCGGGATACTGCCATTTTTACTGCCATTTTTGTGGTAGTTTGTGGTAGATTATGGTAGGTAAGATGAAAATTGAACAGCCCCTGGACAAGCAAAAACCCTTGATTCTGCAAGGGTTTTCTTGTGGTCGAGGTGACAGGATTTGAACCTGCGACCTTTTGGTCCCGAACCAAACGCGCTACCAAGCTGCGCTACACCTCGCTGGAGCCAATAAAGGGACTCGAACCCTTGACCTGCGGTTTACGAAACCGCTGCTCTACCAACTGAGCTATATTGG
>Ga0123335_1003365_pt1 | contig 22315 bp, 12 predicted proteins | sample BiotimSIPDNA_2_FD_89707 | JGI IMG/M metagenome (GOLD analysis project Ga0123335, IMG submission 89707) | Anaerobic biogas reactor microbial communites from Washington, USA - Biogas_R2 time_0 SIP DNA | ecosystem: Engineered > Bioreactor > Anaerobic > Unclassified | place: Washington, USA...
GACAAGGGGCGGAGCTAACACATCCCAACGCCGAATCAAGTAATGTGGTGGCAACACCGCCGTCGGGCCAGGCAACAGTCATCCCCGGGTTCAAGGCGGCCTCGGTGGTCGGCGCGCCCGGGTAATCATAATAGCGGGACTCTTGGGGAGCGCATTGAGCCAACCAAGGTGATCCAATCATCACTACACACTCCTGATCCGCAGGCGCAAACACAAGTTCCTGGATGGAATCCAGATAAGATTTTTGGCAGACCTTCTCAATGATCCTTCCCAGTATCACGTATCCAAAATTGCTGTAGGCATGATCGCTGCCAGGAACATAATCCAAGGGACGCGCCAGGCGCCGGGTAATAATATCCATCGGGGCGACAGTGCCATCGGGTCCGGCCAAACGCGCCAGACGCCGGATATCATTACGCAACGCCACTTCATCATGATCACCGTCATCCCATCCCGCCGTATGCTGTAAAAGTTGCCTGATGGTTATCCTGGAGATGTTTGTGTCAGGAACACTTCGGACCTGTTCAGGCAACACCTCAGCAAGCGTTGTTTCAAGGGACAGTTTACCCGCTTCCACAAGGCGCAACACCGCCACGGCGGTAATCGGCTTGGATATACTGGCAACCCGGAACAGCGTGTCGGGTTCTACGGGCAAACAACGGTCACGGTCCGCGTAACCAAAACCCCGCCAATGAACCAGCGCACCCCCTTTAACAACCGCCAACGAAGCACCCGGGATAGCCCATCGAGTCACCAATTCCTCTACGAAATCATCCAACGCCTGAAACGCGGGATGCTGCGGGCTTCCTTGAACAGACGTCATTACGTCCCTTTGATCCGCCAAGGCGTTTGAAAACGATGGGATCAGGCATAATATATAAACCCATAACGCACATAGATAATAGGGCAGGTTGTTTTTCCCCAGGCTATGATGAGGCATGGTAGTAAACAAATCGAAAAAATATGCTGCGGTTTCTTTTGGAACGCATTACCTTCAGAATTCCAGTTTCTGCTTGGATCATACTATACCACAACATCCCTTCCAGTATTTGGCCAACAGGGGTGGGGACAAAACATTACCCGAATTCATGCTTGGATTCTTATTTTTTTTGTATTCGTATTTTTTTTGTTGGATTTTTGCCCGGCCGCTGTGTTACCATGCAATCCCGTTAGCGAAACGGGCCCCCCCCTTTCCTTTTGCCAGTTGCATCCCAGCCGGCTTGAAGCCCATCCGTACCTGTTCATCCGTGGAAAACGCCGAGGCAGGGGTGCAAATGTTTTAAAAGAGACAGGAACGGGTGCTCCCGATATTCTGAAAGTCGCAGACCGGCCCCTGGCCGGATAACGGGAGAAACAGCAATGACCAAGTATGTGTTTACGACGGGAGGGGTGGTATCTTCAGTGGGAAAGGGCATTGCTTCGGCAAGCCTGGGAACGTTGCTGGAAGCGCGGGGCCTGCGCATCGCCATCATGAAAATGGACCCCTACATCAACGTAGACCCCGGCACCATGAATCCCTATGAACACGGGGAGGTGTTCGTCACGGATGACGGCGCGGAAACGGACCTGGACCTGGGACACTACGAACGGTTCACGTCGTCCAAACTGTCCAAGAAAAGCAACGCCACGACGGGATCCGTGTACAACACGGTAATTCAAAAGGAACGGCGCGGGGAGTTCCTGGGCAAAACAGTGCAGGTCATCCCGCATATCACCGACGAAATCAAGGCGCGCATACGCGCCCTGACCGCCGAGGAAGACCCCGTTGACGTGGCCATCATCGAAATCGGCGGCACGGTGGGTGACATAGAAAGCCAGCCTTTCCTGGAAGCCTTGCGTCAGTTCCGCCTGGATATCGGGCCGCAGCATTGCTGCTGCGTCCATGTGACGCTGGTGCCCTATATCGAGGCATCGGGCGAACTGAAGACCAAACCCACCCAGCACAGCGTGCGGGCCCTCCGGGATATCGGCCTGCAGCCGGATGTCATCGTCTGCCGCACGGGTAAAAAGCGGCTGGAGAAAGACCAGCGCGCCAAAATCGCCCTCTTCTGCAATGTGACCAACGACGCCATCATCAACGCCGAAGATATTTCGCCGTTGTATGCCATTCCCCTGAATTTTAAGGCGCAACACCTGGACGACATCGTACTGCGCATCCTGAGACTGGACGCGCCCGAGGGCGACCTGAGCGAATGGACGGCCATGGTAGACCGGATGCGCGCGGCCAAGGCCACGGTCCGTATTGCGGCGGTCGGAAAATACGTGGGACACGACGACGCCTATAAGAGCATTAACGAGGCCTTTGTACACGCCGGCATCCACAACGACTGCAAGGTGGAATTGAAGTGGGTAGATTCGGAAACACTGGAAGAGGGCGACGTTCGCGAAGCGCTAAGCGCGTACGACGGCATCCTGGTAGGGCCGGGTTTCGGATCGCGGGGCATCGAAGGCAAAATCAAAGCGGCCCGCTATGCCCGGGAAAACAAGGTCCCCTATTTCGGCATCTGCCTGGGGATGCAGATCGCCGTGATCGAACTGGCAAGAAACAAGGCCGGGCTCGCGGGCGCGGCATCTACGGAATTCGAGCCACAATCGCCGCACCCGGTCATCTCCCTGCTGTCGGAACAACGCGGCATCAGCGATATGGGTGGCACCATGCGGCTGGGCCAGTACCGTTGCGACCTCCGTCCCGGAACCAAGGCCCACGCGGCCTACGGGGCGGATGTCATCTATGAGCGGCACCGGCACCGTTACGAATTTAACAACGAATACCTGGAAGCCCTGATGGGGGCGGGCATGACCGTAAGCGGTACCCACCCCAAGGGCGATCACGACCTGGTGGAAATCATGGAACTTGCCGATCATCCCTGGTTCTGCGCCGTGCAGTTTCACCCGGAATTCAAGAGCAAGCCCCTGACTCCGCAGCCGCTCTTCCGCGATTTCATCGGGGCGGCGCTGCGCAACAAGGAAAAACGTGGCTGAAATCACCCTGGAACAACGTGTCGTTCTTGCCATCGCCTGGCTGCGCAAGTCAGAGCGGTTGGCTCGCGGACAGTGTGCGTTGTCGGCCGGCGACCTTCCCCCGGGCTATACCCTGACCGCAGATGATTTTATCCTGAGACAATGCACGCTGGCGCGCCAGGCAACCGAAGCCCTGGAAGCGGAAATCGAGGAACTGCGCCGTTCTCATGCGGACGCCGCGGCTATTGCATCGTTCAAACGATCCAAATTGCCGGAACGCATTGCGGACGGCAAACTGGATGCCCGAAGGGCCAACAAAATGTCGGCGGAACTTGCCGGGGCTATTTCCAAGGCAACTGAGGAAATAGACCGGTGCGAGGCGCTGCTGGGCATGATACGAAGTGAAGAAGAAACCGTTACGCCAAATCTGCCGCTCTTTCAATATGCCCTCAGCTGGCGGGAATTTCAGGAATCTTCCCCGTCCGTTCCGAAAAACAAGGAAACGGCTCCCCCAGAAAACCATCTCCCGCGCCCGAAATCCCTTGCCGCTTTCTGGAGGCGCATGGACCGCTCCGACCGGATCGCCCTGGTCCTGGCGACGCTGTTGAGCGTCTGCATCTTGACCGGGGGATTGCTCTATATGTATGTCTGGGGACGGCTCACAGTCGAAATTATCCCCCTTGACAGGCAGCAGTACACCGTGCGATTTGTCAACACGTACGGAGAACCGATAGCGCTTCAAGTGCCGTACGATGGCACAGGCCTGCCCGACGAAACACCGGTGCTCTATGGTGTTTCTGTCGCCCTCACAGATACCGCCCGGAATGAACAGGCCCATGAATCCGCAAATGTAAGCTGGTTCTACAAAGATCAGCCCGCCGACCTCTATGGCCCCATACTAGTCCCACCCGTTTCATCCGTGGAACTGACCCTGCACATCCCGCCGGGGGAGATTCCCGACGGAGGCGCTTCCCTGCGGCTTGTCGTTTACAAAGCGCCCCACCGGCGGTACGCAGTAAAAGCCATCACGATTCCCGAAGATAACTGAACGAATCTTAAACGCCGGCTTTGCATCTATCGCACCGTAGGACATTAATAAACACACGGGCAGAAAACCGTGTTCAGTTAAGGGTATTACCGCTTTTATTCAATGTTCCGAGGTCCCCGGCGATAAGCTCCTTCAGGCTCTCAAACATGATTTCGGCCTTTTTTTGGATGCCGTTCATGTGCATGTGGCAGGTATCCGTAAATGTGTCTGCGCCACCCGTGATGCCTTCCGCAACAGGAACATAATAGGCCCCCTCCCGTTCGCAAAATGCGCGGGCTGCCTCGTTGAAGGCGTCGGCCGAAAGCATGTAATCATCAAATTGCATTTGTATGGCCAAAGGGATGGCAAAAATATTCCGAAACCAGTATTTTTCCTTACTTGGAAGGCTGTGGATGTCCGGATAAGCAAAACTGGACACCGCAAAGCGCGCCCCCTTTTGTTGCGTTCGTCCGCATAGTTCCTTCAGGGGGGGCATGAGGATGGCTTCAATTTCTTCCCGGTAGTCCGCTTTCTTCGGCACAGCCATGGACCATAACCGGCGGCAGCGGCGCGCAAGGAACTTGGATTCAGCCAACCTACCAATAATCCTGCCCCGCAATTCCGTCCGGAGCACCGTTTTCTTCAGCACGTTGTTCATGAGGTCGCCGGTATCGTTGACATAGTTGTAGTGGATGACCAGATCTGGCTCGAGGGCCAGGCATTCATCGTATCGGAATACTTGCCCCCGTATGGAGCCCCCATCGACACCACAGTTGACAACCTCGATTATGTCTGTATTGAAGTGCTTCCGCAACAGTTGCTGAAGTATTTTCGGGTAGGTGAGATCGTTTCTTGGTCCTTCTACGGTCGTGGAGCCGCCGATGCAGACGATACGGTAAATCCCCGGCGGTTTGGGCACGGTGACTTCTTCATCGCGAAATCCCCGGCTGTTTGTCCAGAATTCGGATTTCGGATACTGGGGATAAGCATCACTTTCATAATAATTGGAACGATACCCACCCACGAAAGCCTGCCAACGCCACTGAATCAATACCACAAAGACCCCAGGAGAAGCCATTCCCGGTTTCTGAAAAGGATGAAACATGAACCGGAACCCCGCATCGGGAAAATCGGGCAGGGGAATCACATAATCGATATAAGGGCCGAGACTGCCATAGACGTGGGGTTGAGGCGGGGGTGGATTACGCCAGTCATCCAAGGCCGTATGAAATCGGAAAAGCACATCCGCCCCGTATTCCGGGTGTTCTGCGGGCAGTATTTCCGAAATAGTGTTGACGGTGGAAGCCTTTTGCGCAAGCTGCACTATCATGTCCGGACTGGAAGCCGCATATCGCTTGATGATAGTGCCTTCTAAATCGCAATTGAAAATAACGCCCTCCCATTTCTCAGCCAAAACCTTTAACGCCTCTTCCGTAGTTTCCTCCAGATCCTTAAGTACCGGGTACTTCGCCTCGACTTCCGCAGGGGGCCGCACCGAGTTATCTAATGTGGACTCGAATATTTCCAGGTCCCGCGCCTCCGCTTCACCAATTATGGGAGATGCATATTCAAAAAGAATATCGTGCCGGGTCAGGTGCCGCTCCCCGTATTCACAAAGGGCGAAACCTGCAACTATCCACAACAGGAAGACTACCGTCCAGAACGATAATTTAAGCAGTCGTTTCATAAATGTAACCTCGGCCAATAAGGAATGATAAATCCTGTCAATAATAATTACGGGAATTCCGGATGATGAACACGCTGGCCAGATTCCCGGGCCATCTCCAAATCACCACTGCTCTTGAAAAAGGCCTCCAAGCCTTCAAGAATCTCCACGTCAAGGAAAGGGAACGCCAGCAATATAGCATAGGCTGCGTTGGCTCCGGCTTGGTCCTGGTTTTCCTCGAGCGCAACTCCTAAATGAAATAACGGGAGATACTGTTCTGGATACAATGCTGCCATTTCCTTCCAGAAGGCTATTCTGTCCTCTGATTCGGCATTTCTTTTCAGGAAGGCCTCCATGTACCCATAGGTGACAAAAAACGATGGCTCCGCGTCAATCGCTTCGCGATACGCGTTAAGCACGGTTTCCTTGTCCGCCTGTGATTCCAGGGAAGCCGCATAACTTAATCGAAGCAGACTGTTGTCCGGATCTTTTACTAAACACTCCCGGTAGCTTTCTGTTCCCAACGTCACCATTCCAGGGCTTCCATTTATAGGGGGAAGCAGGTACTCTGGCAAATCTCGCAGCCAGAACCGTGCCTCTTCAGCGTTCAATACGGTAGAGGTATCACCATAAAGCTTCTGGCAAGAACGCAATGAATTTCGGTCTGCCGGAAAAGCAAGATTCAGAAAAAGAGGGAATGCCTTCTTGTCACGTACTTTATACAGACCCCGGAAGTCGTCGGCGCACGCATTGGGCACGGCAATTCCCGCGAACAATGCCCAGGAGGATTTTGACAGGTCGTTAAATTCCACCACTGGGAAAAAGTATCTCATGTTTCCCGAATCTTCCTCGCCGCCGGGCGCTATCCAAAGTCCGTGGGTAAAACTCTCGGCCAGTCCATAATCGCCGATATATTGCAGCCAGATACGCCGCCACTGCGTACCGGGCGCAAATTCCGCGACCCAGTATTCAACCTCCCCGTCAAAGGGGCGCGCGGATCCGCCATGTTCCGGTGGATAGGCCGTTCGCTCAAACAAGGTCCAATCCTTGACCGGGCGCGCCTTGGCCGGGACTGGCACGAGTTCTGCGGTGGCATAGGCCTCAGCCATGCTTTCAAGGCGGCTGCTTTGAACGGCCCGCGCTGCGTAGAGGGGCACCGTCAGCAGAATGACCACAGGAAGAAAAAATTTAAAAAGCACTTTTCCGGAGACGATATTCCATTGACAGGGATTGAAGGTTCTGCACACTGCGTGTTCACGCGCCAAGACAACAATCTGATCCTTCATCGGCCTTGAAAACAGCCTGTTCAACAGGAATCCTAAAATCCAATAGGGAATGAATAGCAAATGAAAGGCATGCCTGGACTCCGCCTGCAGGCTCAGATACCCGCCGAAGTAGAAAAATAAGAACAGGGTCATCCAGCCCAGGCGCAAGTCCTGATGGGCTATGATCAAGAGCACAACAGCCGCACAAAAAGCCATGAAGAGCCCCCAGGGGAGAGATGAAGTCCCGCCTTTTGCGACATACCAGACCGAGGCATAGCCCCGGGTAATCAGATCGCCGGGAAACGTCCGGGCCAACTGTACCAGAAAACGGCGTTCATCATATAGAGTCTCCGAGGCGACATCGGGGGAAAGAGAACGCTCATTGTATCCAATCGCCATGCTGGTCACGAAGAGATCGCTGTTAACATACAGTTTCTCATAAGACGCCCGGTTGAGGCCCAGCATATCGTCATTTTTCGTGGCAAATCCCATGAGAATATCGTGGGCCAAAAGGCTGCCGCCGCCATACACGCCCATGACCTGAGAGGCCGGCGCGATGAAAGATACCGCAAGTAGGACAAGGGCGACCGGTTTCTCCCGGACGGCGACCCGGAGGCCCCCCCGGCGACAAAGCACCAGCACGACCACTGCGGGGACCAGACAGACCAGGACGTCCGCCCTGAACCCGACGCCAAAACCTATAACCAGTCCCAGTAGGACCGACAACGCAAAGAAAGCGCGCCGCTTAACCGGACGTGCAATCAAATACCCCATAATGAAAATGGCGATTAAAATAAAGGGGCCTTTGCTGAAATCCCGCAGGTTACGACAGTTCATGAGAAGATTCAGGTTAAAGGCCATGGCCAGGGTCACAACCGTGCTCCAGAACCGCCCCATACCCAGCCGCATCAGGCCGTATACGGCGCCAATCAGCATGGCGAACAGGGCAATACGCAAGGCGGTGACCACATGCCAGGATAAGCCGAAGACGCGCCACAGCAGGCCGACCGTATACAGGAGATAACGATGCCGGTATTCCCAGTCGATAAAAGGTTTGCATGTGGGAAAGTCTTCCGGAATCTGATCAGGAGAAAGATGCGTACACTCCTGTCGCAGGAATCGCGATAATTCAGGGGCTCCGGGATACTGCGCGGCGGCACTGTCCCCTTCAGCAGGGACCACAAAGCCCCGCCCCGTCGCCACCATGACGGCACAGGCGAAATTTGGAGATGCCATCCCCGGTTGGAGGCCATACCACGACGGTTTGTGCAAGACTTCGGGCACTATATAGAGGTGATAAACGCCCACCGAAACGGCCGTCACTACCAGGGACGCAACGAGGCAACACTCTATGCAAAAAATACCGGTCTGTTTACAACAGCGTCTCATTCAGTACACCTAATCTTTTGGGAAATCTTTGCAAAACAGGGACAGACTACCGAATAGCAGCAACCGACAAAAAGCCTATAGGCAACAGTCTTGGGCTATTTGGCAGTCAGTCCCTGTTTTGTTCTGTCCTCTTGCTTGGGTTTAGTCCAACAAAGTTTTTCTGTTGGAAAGGCAACTAAAAAAGATTATTCGTTTCCGACTATCGCACACACATAGGGCAGGTTAAAGTCGTTGACCTAAGACATCGCGAAGATGCTCAAAACATATCGCTGCCTTTTTTCGTATTCCACTGACTCGTAGATGACAGATATCCGTAAACGTTTCGATACCACCCGTCAAATTTTCCGCGACGGGAATATAGATGACGTTGTTTTGGGAACAAAATTCCCGAACCAGCCTGTTATATTCATCTATAAGCCGGCGGAGTTCACTTAATTTACCGCCTTTCGTCGGCGTCAGGTGAAAGGTGCTTTCAAAAAAATCTTGTTCTTCGCGGGTGATTGCATCACTATCGGGGATAGCGAAACTGGCAATAGCCATCAGAACACCGGCTTCCCTTGCCATTTGTTCCATTCGAATAAAACAGGAAAACGCGGTGTTGTCCAATTCGGCTTTAAAATAACTGGTGTGCGGATAAACATGGGAAAGTCCTATTGCTTCAATTAGCTTTGATTCCGCCGCCATGCGATATATAGGATCCATAAAACCATCTTCCTGCATCGCTTTTTCCGTTGCGGAAAGTATCATCCAGGAAGCGTTATTAATGATGTTGTAATGCAATATGATGTCCGGTTGGAGTGCGAGCCAGTCCTCCATCCGGTCCAGTTCATTTGGGAAACCAAGGCCGTCAACACCGCAATTAATGACTTCAATGTGACTGGAATTAAAGTATTCACGCAGGTTCTTTTCCAAAACCTTGGGATAAGTCAGATCATTGTGTGGCCCTTCCACCGTGGTGGAACCCCCGATACAGACGATGCGAAAGCATTCCGCGGGTTTGGGTATTTCAAATTCCCGGTCGCGGAATCCCCGGCGGTTTGTCCAGAATTCCGAGTGATTAAACTGTGCCATATACCAGTCACGCCGATAAATGTTCGGACGGTATTTCCGCATGAACTCGAGATATCGGGAATCACCCAGAAACATCGCATACTCCGGAGGTTCGCGTGCTATACGTATGGCATTGCACTCCGCAAGGTACTCATTGCCTTCTCCAAGGGGAATAGGATAGTCACGACCGGGTGCTTCGTGTTCTTCTGACTGATGAATCAATGTTAGTGCATCTGCAAACTCTGGCGGCGGTAAAATAACGGAGAGCGAATCACCGGGCGAAAGTCGTTTGCTGATGGCGTCAAGCTCTCCGGACCTGTTACAGGGGTAAATATGCCCAATGATTCCCTCCACATCGCAGGTCAGGATCATCTCTTTCCGCTCCCGCGCAAGATTAAAACGTTCTGTCTCCCCTGTTTTTAGAATCGTATCCCGTGCAGGCGCCCGCCAGAGAACCGTGTCCGGTGGAGTGACCGCGGCTTTTATTTCCTGAAAAACAATATCATCGTCAGCGCGATATGCATCGGCGATTTCATTAATCCGTCCTATGTTTCTCACGGCCCAGAGATCGGCATGCAGCCTGAGTATGATTTCAAGTAACAGCCCTGCGGCAAACAGCCACAGGGGTAGTGAAAGCAATAGGACAAGTATTCTGACCTTACGTTTCATATCAAGGGAACCTGGCAAGAGACCGTTCTTCACCTGCTTAACGAGAGGCATTCAACCGACGCGGGCATTATACGCCACCGAGAAAGAAAATATTTAGAGTATGTTGTTCACACTTTAGTGTGCGTGCTAACATAAGGATCTCGAATAACATAGCACGCTAAAGCGTGAACAACGCACTTAACTTCTTGCTTTTTATAGCGGCTATGCGTTGATAATCTACTGATAGTCTATCAAAAAGGAAATGAACTTTTCGGAATGGACTCCCAGGAAGGCATGGGGGCGATGAATATCGTTGATTCCCACAATCAAGGAGTCCCTGTCGCGGCAGCAACGCGGGAAAGATATGCTTCCGCACATTTGTCTCCGACACGCGTTTCGACAATGCGCTTCCATCCTTCATATTGTCCTTGGGCCCCTTTGAGCGCGTTGAACACCATATCAAGCCGCTGGTAAAGGGCATATTCTTCCGGACATTCCTCCAGTAGGGCATCAACCACCGCCCAGGCTTCATCGTCGCGAAATGCCTGAAAATACACCTGAGCCAGCAACGCCCGATAGTGGATGCTTCCCGGAAACTTCTGCAGTGATTCCAGAACCAGATCCTCAGCGGATTGTACATCACCTGCCTTTAATTGACGCAGGATGTCCTCGTCATTCTGGTATAAGTAGGGGTCCAGCGGCCATGGATAGTGGACAGGCGGATGGAACGGCAAGGGGAAATGCAGTTTCATACTGGGTGCGAATGCCTCTCTGTTCCGGGGCACCGTGAGAATAAGCAGGAATTTGAGTGCGCCTATGTCTTCTACTTCCTCAAAACCATGGAATAAATCCGCCTGCTCATCGGGCATGATCAAACCCGCAAACCGGCTCCATTCGTCGCATGCCACCGTTTGATATACCGGGAAGAACACGTCCACACCATTTGTGGGTATTCCCGGCGACGTATAGGACCAGATGGGCCCTCCGAGGGCGACGCCCGGCTTGCTCCACTCATAATCAATATCCAAGTTAAGCGGTTCCGGGGATTCCTTAAACCGGGCAACAAGGACGCGCTGCCTGAAAGGGGGGAAGGGGGGATATGGCTCACAGGTCCGGCACGAATACCTTCGCTCAGGAACAATGAGTGTTTTGCCCGCCCAGTTGCGTATTATCCGGTGTTGTATCGGAACCCGCGGGGCGGAAAGATAGGAGTCCAGTAATTGCGCGACTTGGGCGTGTTGCACCCATCTCGCGGCTGTCAAGGGCACATAGAAGGCGAGAAAACTGATTACCAGCCATAGGAGGGCACGTCTGACATACGGAAAAGCCCCGGAAAAGTTCAAGAGCGTTTCCCCGGATCTCCTGCGGTTACGGATAAATAGAAATAGATGATATAGCGTAAAACATCCAAACCAATACGGCACGAATGAGGTGTGAAAGGCATGACGCAACCCAAACTGAAGGCTCGTGTACCCGCAAAACAAACATAGCATCAACAATATCTGCCAGGCCAGCCACATGTCCGTTGCTGCCACAAGCAACAATCCGCACAGGACAAAAAGCAAGCCGGTGGATTCAAACAGAAACGCAGGGGGAACTTCGGAGCTACCCAGACCGACGGTGCATCGCAACACGGCAGCATAGGCGCGGGTCAGCAAATCGGCGGGAAAAATGGAAATCAAAGCCCGAACATAACTTTCAACCATCTCGGCCAAACCGCCATGCTCACTCTTGAGGGCTTGCTGAAGCTCCACAGGGTTCATGGTAATGCCATGATGGGCGGATGCCATGGTGGACCAGGCCGTGTAGGTGTCATGGGACAGGTATTGTTTCTCATAAGAAGCGGGAACCAGCGTGCCCATTTCCTGATTACACCGTGAGGAAAAACCAAGGAGAAAATCGTGGCCGGTCTCAAATGATGCGGAGGTATGCGCTATAAACACGGGATAACTAGCAAACAGAAAAGCCAGAATGAGCGATATTGCAGCCATAAAACGGAACGCGGGCAGATATCTCGCGGGTTGCAACCTGCAGGTAAACAGGACGAGAATGGACAAAGGAACCAGGATCAGCATGTCTGTTCTGAACCCCATGCCCGCTCCCGCCACCACGCCAATAAGCGCGGCCGTGATTATATATTCTTTCCAGGCAAGTCGTTTCTTTACGGACCGCGCGAGCAGGAAAACGGTAACAAGAATGAAGGGCGCTTTTGAGAAGTCCCGGAAAAGCGGCATCTGGGAGTATACGGCTGAATTCCACGTAAAGGCCAAAGCCACAAAGGCACTCCAAGGCGCCGGCATGGCCAGGCGGCTTATGCCGTAGACAGCAAAAGCGGATACGCTAAGCATTACCAGGGTAAGTATCGCCAAGGCTTTCCAGGAGACTCCGAACATACGCCAGATATAGCCGACGGTATACAGCATATAGCGCAGCCATTGATATCCTCTGCCGGGAGCTTCAAGAGCCACTTCTTGAGGAATGGCGGCCACATCAAATCGGGCGCTTTTATAATCCACAAATGCGCGCAACCCGGGGACGGCATCAATATTCGTCACATGGAAACCCCGCCCCGCAGCAATCATGACCGCTGGCACAAAGGCTTCATTGGATAATGTGCCAACAGGGCCACACCAATCCACAAAGTGGCGTTGATAAAGCAGCAAACTCTGAAGAAGCACAAAGGCAGGGATAAAAATAGCCCAGGCGACTCGCTTCCATGTAAATACGCTACGGATAGACATAACCAAACCCCTGGCAACAAAAGGCGCCAGACACCTTACACTCCCGCCGAACACACAAAACTTGACACCAAGCCGCCGCATTCAAAGCCTGGTTGACAAAATCATGTCACGATCTCTTGATTGGGACGTACTATTTCTCGCCGCCGAGGTCCACCGCCGGCAGTTCCTTCTCTTCAATCAATTCGCCCTGCGGTTCCAGCGGAACATGCCGCCCGCCGCTTCCTATCGTTTCGATGACCCGGTCATTCTCCACAACTTTGACACCCTCGGGAATAAAAAAGCGGGCACTTTCCAAATCCTGCCCGGGTTTCTTGGCAATGTCGCTGACGTCTATATAGAGCTGTGACTCCTTGTCATTAACGATATGAATGCGATAGGGCAGATAGTCTTCGTCACGGAGGTACAGGTTCGCCTCCAGAAAGTAGGCTTCCTCTTCACTGTCCGGGCGCGGCGTAATCTTGATCCCGTGCTTTCCCCGGGGATCATCCGTTTCAAAGAGCGTGAGTTCGTAAGCGGTTTTCAAGGCTTCCGTATCATCGTCAAAACCAAGAAAGAAAATATTGGCCCTCGGGTGGTCCTCAATATCGAAAATGGTCATCTGCTTGATTTCAGCGTCATACTCGTAACCACGCCGCCCGTCGACCAGGGTCGCCCTGTCCGGATCCTTGGTGGAAAACAATATCCTGCGCGGCTTGGAATAATACAGGATGCCTTCGGTAGTGATGATTTCCTGAGGCAATATGGTTTTCTGGACGAACGCCGCCTGAAGCGATCCAACGCCGTCGCGTTTTTCCTTGAAGGCCTTGAAAAAGGAATCAAAATCCCCCTCGCCGCGTACCTGGGCCGCACAGAAAAGGAACATCGCAACGGCCGGTATCACCATAAAACCCCGGGCAGATGAAACGCATCCATGAAACTTGTTAAAGATTGACATAGCCATATTCGTTGCCTTGTTCATAGCCGTCCTGTCCGGCCTGGCCGCGCGGCGGCGTTAAAAACTTTTCCTCATGCGCCTGTTCCGGCACCCCTTCCTCATCGAAAAAAGTCTCGGATCCGGACGATTCACGGGCGACATAGTCATCCGCGGCCGCTTCCGCGTCCGGGATGCGCGCCAGCAGTTCTTCGTGCGCCTGCAGCAATGCGGCGAGATCGTCACGCAGGCGGTCCCGGGCATCCGTTAACCGGCTTATTTCGGCGCGCAACGCGTCCGGAAGCTTTTCCATCTTGAACATGGCGCGCGCCCGGGCCACCCGCGCCTCTTCGAGCAGAGCGTCCGCCTGAAGTTTCGCCGAGGAAATCATGTTTTCCCCCATCTTCTGGGCGTTGATCAACGCGGCGCGCAGGGATTCTTCGACCTCCCGGTATTTCTCCAGGGCCTTGTCGGCTTCTTCCCCCTTGCGGCGGAGTTCCTGGTTCTCCTGCAGCAGCGCCTCAAGCACATCGGCCGCACGTTCGAGAAGAATATCCACCTGGGTCTTGGAATAGCCCCCGAAAATGTTGGTCTTCAGTACGCTGTTCACCAGTTCGCTGGGCGTCAGCCCATGGCCGCTTGAAACGCCTGCCCGGGGAGTGTCCTCAATCATCTGTGCATCCTTCCCGTTTCAGTTTCCACGTTGGTTTTCAGACCGGCCCATCACCTGTCACCCCGTTATTTTCCCAGTTCGCGGGATCGCTCCGCGGCGGCATGAACGGCGGCCCCGATGATTGTTTCAAATTCATGAGCGCGCATGGCCTCCAGGGCGGCGAAGGTCGTGCCGCCTTTTGACGTAACCTGTTCCCGCAGCAGTGCGGGCGGCTTTCCGGTGCTAACCAGCAATTTCCCGGCGCCCATCAGGGTCTGCGCCGCGAGACGGCCGGCAAGTTCTTCCGGCAGGCCTTCGGCGACCGCCGCCTTGATCATGCATTCCGCCAGATAAAAAAAGTACGCCGGCCCGCTGCCGCTGAGCGCGGTAACGGCGTCAATGCCGGACTCTTCCACAAGTTCCACAATGCCCACCGCGCCGAAAATGGCCCGTCCGGCCTCGATGTCTTCCGGGCCGCACGTGTCGCTGCAGGCCATGGCCGCGGCCCCAGCCCCCACAAGGGCCGGCGTGTTGGGCATGACCCGGAGGATGCGCGCGCGCGGTCCGAAATATTTCTGCAATACCGCGATGGAAACCCCCGCCATGATGGAGATCAACCGGATTGACGGGGAAACAATGCCAGCAAGCGGCGCCAGGGCCTCGTTCAGACTTTGTGGTTTTACGGCAAGAAGCAGGGTGTCGCACGCGGAAGCAAGTTCATCGGCTGAAGAAACGCCTACCGCGCCGCGCGCGGTGGCGGCCTCCCGGCGGGCGGGCAGGGGATCATACACGCGCACCGCGCCCGGCTCTATCACCCCGTTTTCCAGCAAGCCGGACAAAATGGCCTCACCCATGTTCCCATAACCAAGAAAACCGAAACACCCGTTCAGGCGACTCATGCCGTACTCCTTTTTCAGGGGATTGCGCTTCCAAACCGCGGGCATCCCGCGTGGGGCGGACCCGTGCCACGAATCCTGCCTACACTGTGATTATACAGGATTGTCCGCAATGTCGCGTATCTCGACGATCTCGCCTTTGAATTCATCCAGCACGGCGGCGATGCCGGGCTCCTCCATGACCCTGGAATAATCCATGTCCTGCGGGGGATCCGCGGCGGCGTAGGCGCCGTTCTCGGGCGTGCCGGATTCTTCCTCCGGTTCCCCCTGGGATGGCGTGACGAAATAAACGGACCGTACATTGGCCGTTTCCGCCTGAAGAAACTTTTCAAGTTTTTTCAGGCTGGTTTCCCCCTGAAAAAATGACCTCGCCTTTTCCGCGCCGGGCTCGAATTCAAGGGTCAGCACCGCGTCGGCATCCACCCCGACGGGACGGCTGCGCCCCAAGTGAAGCGCCAGCCCGCCTGCGCTTTTACCCGCGCGCCTCAGCAGTTCCCGCCAAGACGCGTCCGCGCCTTTGCCCAGGACAATCGCGCGCTTTTCTTCGTTTGCCGGAACCGCTGGCGCATCGGGAGGCGGCCCGGCTTCAGGAGGGTTTGGCGGGGTGTCGCTTTCCACCGCGCCTCCGCCTGCGGAGGCAATGCCGCCTTTGCCCAGCAACACCAGTTTTTCCATCACGGTGTCGAGGGAAATATCCACATCCACGCGGGTCAGCTGGATAAGCAGTGTTTCCAGCGCCGTTCTCTGGGCGATCTGGGAATCGTAGGCGTTCACCAGTTCCGAGAACCGCTCCACCAGTTTGATCAGCTTGACCACGGTAAACTGCTTCGCCCGCTTTTTCATCTCGCTCATTTCGGTTTCGGGCAGGCGCAACAACAGTTCGCTAGTGCCAACCGTCAGGCAGACAAGCAGGTTACGGTAATAGCGCAAGATATCCTCGACAAACTGCGAAAGGTCCTTCCCCGCGGCAATAACCTCCTCGATAATTTCAAGCTGCCTGGCCACGTTGCCGGCGAGCATGGCATCGCACAAGTCATGGAAGCATTGCCAGTTTACAAGACCAAGCACCTCAAAAACGTCGTTAAACGTGATTTCCTTATCGCAATAGGTGATAAGCTCGTCCAAGATACTCTGGGCGTCGCGCACCCCCCCTTCGGCGACCCGCGCGATGGCATACAGCGCTTCATCGGTCGCTTTCAATTTTTCCTTCGCCAGAATCTTCTTCAACAGGGTGACGATATCGCTCACGACCACCCGGCGGAAATCATAACGCTGGCAGCGGGAGATGATGGTGGCGGGAATTTTGTGCGCTTCAGTGGTGGCCATGATAAACACCGCGTGGGGCGGCGGCTCCTCCAGCGTTTTCAGAAGCGCGTTAAAGGCCGGTCCGCTGAGCTGGTGCACCTCATCGATGATGTATATCTTGTACCGCCCGCTGGTCGGCACCATGCGGACGTTTTCACGAATACTGCGCACATCGTCCACACCGTTATTCGAGGCGCCGTCAATTTCAAGCACGTCAATATTGTTGCCTGCGCTGATGGACAGGCAGTTGTCGCAGGCGTTGCACGGCTCCACGGTCGGCCCGGGCACACTCGCGCAATTCAGGGCCTTGGCCAAAATGCGCGCCGTGGTTGTCTTGCCGATACCCCGTGAACCGATAAACAGAAAGGCGTGATGGATGCGGCCGTTCTTTATCGCGTTGGTAAGCGTGCGGGTAATGTGGTCCTGCCCGACAATCTCATTGAACGTCTGCGGACGCCACTTCCGCGCTATCGCCACATATTTTGATTCAGCCATGACTTGCCTTTTTGACGTCGCCCTCTCCCGGGCGCCATTACCGGAAAAGTAAAAAAAGCCCGCGCACCCAACATCGAACAGCTGTCCAGAACGGCCTTGGCGGTCGTTGGCTCGGGCCAGGCAGCCCTGCAGCACACGCGACAAACCGACTGCGGCTGCTTCCTCTCGGACCTGACCGGGTTCGCCGACATCACGTTGAGCAGGACCCAGCCGTCAACGCCACGTGCCCCAAACCTGACTAAAGGACAGACTATCCTCCGGTGGGAGTTCAACCTCGCTAAAGCGGATTGCGAGTTACAGGACACCGCTAACTTCCCGTCTAGCGCGGGCAAAATCGATACTTCCACATCGGTATTTGGAAGGATCAGCCTAACACATACCCATAAAACAAGTCAACTTTATAGATACCGCCCGAATTAGATTGCCTCCTCAAATCGCCAGCCAAACGATACGATGCACACCCGTCAAGCAGACTCCTTTATGCTGATAAGGCACGCACTGCCTTTAACAAAAATTGTATAAAATCTACCAATATCGCCAGCAAAACGGTCGTAAATCTCTAAAAACAGGAATTAATGGGTCCCTTAGCCCGGCAACAACTGGCATAAACCTTGCTTACCATATATTGTACTCTTTCTTGTTACAAACAGGTCTTAACACATCGAATAGAGTGGCTTATTTCTTTACACGTAAGGAGCGTATTTTCATGACCGCCACAGGAAAACTCAACAGGAATGGTTTCACGCTGCTAGAAGTGATCATCGTCATCGCCATTATCGCCCTTATAGCGGCTATCGCGATTCCTAATCTCCTTAGAGCCAGGATCAATTCTAATGAGTCCTCCACCATCCAGAATCTGCGCGCCATTCTCTCCGCCCAGGGCGCCTATTTCGCAGCCAACGGGGAATTCGCAATTGATATGGAATCCATGACAACACCGGTGCCCGCCTTTCTAAGCCATGATTTCCTGCAGAATCCGCTTTCAGGGTATCAGATAACCTTTGGCGGGGATGAAATAAATTATACCCTCAACGCGAATCCGACCACGTGGTATGTTACGGGCATCCGGGGATTTTACACCGATGCCAGCGGCATCATACGACACAACATCGGTGCGCCCGCCAACAGCAACAGTCCAACTATCCACTAAAGCCCCGCTCAGCGACACCATCCGGCATGATTCATACGCAGGGTATTTTCCGCCTCTTGTGTGTTGCTTACGGCATCCGGTGCCCATGGCAAATCCGCCACCCTGCATATGCTAGAATAGAAACATTCCCGCGCCTCGTGTGGTAAATTTCAGGGTGACCGGATTCTTTTTTCATGAATCTTTCCAAGTTCAAATGCCTTAAAATGTCATGCGCTCTTCTGCTGTTCCTGGCAGTCATATGCCAGGGATGTGCGACCGCCTCGCGTGGGATGGAACGGGAAATGCTGGGTGAGGTGGAGGGGCCCCATGTTGTGTGGGCAAAACCCCTGGCAGGCGGGCCGATTCGCGCGTTGTTTATCGCCCCGGATTTTTCCCTTTTTGATGTGGCGGCGATAAATACTCGCCTGGACATGGTATATGAAATTATTCCCCTATGGGACGCGCATCATCCGGGGTACGACCCCACTGTGGTCACCCATCCGCCGGACGGCGCGTCCGGCGAGGAGGTTTTGGCCCGTCTGAAAGCCGCGCTGAAAAAAACCTGGGATGTCATTGTGTTGGCCAATCTCCACACGGACGCGCTCCCGGAACCGGTGCTTTCGGACATTCTCGGCCATGTTGCACGGGGCGCCGGCCTGGTCACGGCCCATCTGCGCGACCGTGATGACGCTTCTTTTAAAGCCGTTTTACAGGCGCTGCAACCGGATGAGGAAACGACACCGGTCTGGAACGGCATTGGTGAATGCGCATTCCCGGGACGGCTGGGTCTTGAGGGCATTGCCGCCATGCTTCGCCATGAAAAAGGGCGGGTGGTCATGCTGGACTACCCGGGGGACACTCCGGGAAACCACTGTTTGATCCAGCTTCCTTCCGACCCCATAGACATGGATCCCGCCTACGAGGACAACGCCTATTCCCTGGTAATCCGCGCCCTGTGCACGGCATCCGGACGGGTCAACCCGGTCCGGATTCAATCCGTGGAGGACGCGGCGCCTTCCGGTCCCGACGACATGGAAATTCCGCCGGATTTTTATCCGGAATTCGTACAGGCCATGCGCGACTCGGTGGTATCCCAGCCTTCCCGTCCTTTCCGATTGACCTTGGACAAACCCGCCGATCAGCGCTACGACATACACGCCCAGTTGCGCAAGGTGGACAGCGCGACCCAGATCATCTACCGCGACCCGGTGCCGCTTGAGCGCGGAGAGGATTCCCACCTCTTCGAGATACCCGCCGGCACCGGCGCGTACATGCTTGATGTCTGGCTGCAGACACGGTCCGGCGTTGCCGACTGGTACACGGCCCAGATCACCATTCCCGGCTGGCCGGAATTCCACAATCTGAAACTCGACAAATACTGGCTCCTGCCCAACGATTCACTGGAAATAACCCTTGAGGTGCGGCCCGTGGCAAGCCAGCACCGGCAGGGAACGATTTACACCCGCGCCCGGGACGCCTACGGACGCGATGTGGCCTATGCCCTGCAGCCCTTTTCCAGCCAGGGCGGCACGTTTTCCTTTCGGATACACTTCTCCGATTTGCTGTCTTCCCTGGTTAAACTGGAAATCTTCGCGCTGGAAAATGCTTCCGCCTCTCCCTCGGAATGGGAATTACACAGCGCGTTCCGGGAGGTGCGCTATCTCAGCGTGCGCCGGCCGCCGGGCCCGACAACGCTTGAATTGGTCGCTTCGGTGGAAGGGCCGCGTGAATACGCCCAACTGCATTTTCTGGACACCCTGGCCGATACGGGCATCACCGTGCTACATGCCCCCGGCGGCGAGGCGGCCATTGTCGCCGCGGCACGGGCACGCTTGGGGTTTCTGCCGGCGTTGACGCGCGTATCCGCGGAGCGGGCCCGCGACGGCCTGTACCGAGACCCCTGTCTGAATGACCCCGAATACCGCAGCGGCATGGAATTGTCGCTGCGTGAGGGAACGCTCAAGCATTGGGCGGGCGCGCTGACACGCTATTCCCTGGGAAATCGAAATTATCTGTGCGCTTCGGAAGAAAATGTTTGTCAATGCGGCCATTGCCTGGGCGCGTTCCAGGAGTGGCTTCAACGGGAATACACAGACCTCAACGCCTTGAATAACGCCTGGGAAACCAACTTTGGGGATTGGGATTTCATCGAACTGCCCTTGTCCCTCGGCCCGGGGCATGAAGGCCCCGGGGCGCCCTGGATCGATTTCCGCGTCTTTATGGACGACCAGTTCTCGGAATTTCATGGGTGGGCGCGTTCACAGGTCGCCGCCGCCGATGCCGCCGGTCAGGCCGGCGCGCGTTTCACTTCGGAAACCAATCCGTATAACGGGTACCACTGGCCGGGGTTGTTTCAGTCTCTGGATTTCGTCGCCGCGGAGTACACCCCCCTATTCCTTGAAAAAATGCTCTCTTATTCCAAGCCGAACTCCTGGTCCGGCGTTGTGCTTCCCGATACCGCAGACGCCTCCCTGCTTTCCTGGCTGCCCTGGCAGCTTGCCCTGAACCAAGTGCCGGCCCTTTGGATCGGGTCTCCCTGGGCTGCGGCGGCCGACGCGACATCCACCCCCTGGGTGTTCGCAGACAGCAGCCCTTCGCCCGCCCTCTCAGAATTGGCCCAAACCGTCAGCCTTATTCGTGACACCGCAGGCCCACTCCTGTACACCGCCCAAAAGGCCACCCCGAAAACGGCGGTCTATGACAGCCATCCCTCCCGTTATCTGTGCGATGTCAATGGGGAGTATCCCTTGACCCTCTACCAGGTGCAGGAAGCCGCCGCCCGTCTGCTTCGCTTAACCTCCCATGATTTCCAATTCATCAGCAAAACAGGGTTACCCATGCTGACGCCGCAGCGGTTCCCCGTGCTGGTGCTCCCCTTTTGCCGCGCCCTGGATGAGGAGGAACGCGCCGCGCTTCGGGCCTATGTGGAAGGCGGCGGCGCCCTGATCGCCGATGTTATCCCAGGTGCTTTCGACGCCCACGGCATTCCCGTGCAGGAAAATGGGATGCAAACGATTTTCGGGGTAAAAACAGGAGAGGCGCCGCTCATAAAAAACACCGCCCTCGCCGTATCGGGTGTCGATTCCCCGGAAACGCGTGACGCGGGGTGGATTCTGGTCGACACCGCAGTCAACCTGCAGGGCGGGGTGGCCCTTGCCCAGGCCGGAGATGCGCCCGCGTGGATCGTCAACCGCCATGGCGCCGGACATACCCTGCTGCTGAATCACCCCTTCCGTGAAATGCAACAGGATAAAGACCGACGCCTCGTACCCGCCGAATGGGAGGCCATGGCCACCTTCCTGGCGGGTCTGCCGAACCTGCCGCAGCCTGTCAAGCCCGAGGGTGAGGCTTTCCTTGGCCGGATATATGCGTATACCCTCGGCAATGCCCGTATCTATGCCGCGCAAGCGGATAGCGATGCGCCCCGGCAGGATATCCGCCTGCCCCTCGACGCGAAAGACTCTGTCTACGATGTTCTGACGGGAGAGCCCATACGCCGCCCCCATCGCCACCGGTTCCGCCTGGAGCCGGGCGCGGTGCAAATCGTTTCCTGCCTTCCCTATAGCGTGGAGGAACTGATCCTGGAAGCGCCCGATGTGGCGACCGCGGGACAGCGCCTGCCCCTGCGCGTTTTGGTGAAAAGCGACGCGGAGAAGGCCGGAAAACATGTATTTCTGCTGGATTTCAGCCCTCAGAACAAAGCGCCTCTGCCGTGGTACCGGCAGGTCGCCGACACGGACATCGGCTATGCGGAGATCAACCTGCCCCTCGCGCGAAATGAAATCCCGGGGCGTTATATGCTTCGCGTGCGGGACGCCGTGACGGGAATGGAAATCTCGAAGTACATCAAAATCGCCTCGCCTACGGACTAATCCGCGGATATTCCCCATATCAATTTTCCGCTCGTTCCAAGTTGCATTTCCTTTTTGCGGTTGCTTCGTGAGATACGGGCCACCTGAGCAGATATGCAACGCTTAACTTTACCGAAACGTGTGTTACGCATCAGTTTAGATGACATAATATGATTAAATGCCACTGACGCTTTCTACTCCCTTACGTCTAACGTGGGCGTTGCCCACAACCCAGAAGATCCTCCGTTGAGATGAATTGATGCGCCGCCATGTCCCAGAATATGGTTTTTCCACAAAAACCCGACAAAAAGGACAGACGGCGCATGAATA
>Ga0123335_1003366_pt1 | contig 22313 bp, 14 predicted proteins | sample BiotimSIPDNA_2_FD_89707 | JGI IMG/M metagenome (GOLD analysis project Ga0123335, IMG submission 89707) | Anaerobic biogas reactor microbial communites from Washington, USA - Biogas_R2 time_0 SIP DNA | ecosystem: Engineered > Bioreactor > Anaerobic > Unclassified | place: Washington, USA...
CGGGCGAGCGTCTCCCCTATCGCGGCGGCTACTGGGGCAGCACGTCCGACGCCGGGGTGTTCTATCTGGACTTGAGCGACGCGCGGACGGACTCGCGCGGCAACCGGGGGTTTCGCGCGGCTTTTGTTTTGTAATCTGTATTCTGCAAACTGGAATTCTGTTTGGCCCCGCGATAGCGGGGCCTTGGTAAACGAGGCGTAATAATGGCCGAACAAAAATTTATATTACGTGAAAAATGTTTAGAAATGATGGACTATGCCTACGACGCAATGAAGGACATGCCTAAGGACCATAGGTATACACTTGGGGGAGATATTAGAAAATCAATGGGTACTCTTCTTAGGCTAATTATTCGTTGCGGTAAAAAATATTACAAGAAAACAACATTAGAAGAAATGGATATTGAACATGATGCACTAGAAGGTCATTTTCAAGTAGCATTTATGCGTAAAGCAATAACTCCAAAGGAATATGAAGTAATATCAAGGCATTTAAAGGAATTAGGAAGAATGATTGGCGGGTGGATTAAAAAAGCCCCTCGCTGATTTAATTTTAGGGGATGGGTCATATAGCGTCTCCCCTATCGCGGCGGCAACTGGACCTACGCGTCCATCGCCGGGGTGTTCGCTCTGAACTTGAACAACGAGCGGACGAACTCGAACAACAACCGGGGGTTTCGCGCGGCTTCAGTCTTACAAGCCAGAAGTGGTAAGCTTACGGGTTTATCTCCAGAGCGTAAGAATAAAGGGATCCATCTCCTTGCCGACAGTTTATTTTAAACAGGCAAAAAACTATATTGCCGGGAAGGCAGTTAGTAGCCCTGTGCGGTGAAGGGTGCCACGCCCGGCCCCTCCCAAAGGGGGCAGTTGTTGAAACGTTACAGCAATTTATATCCTAGTATTTGTGACTTTGGAGGTTTGTATCAATCGTATTTGAAAGCACGTAAAGGGAAAAGGTACAGGAATGAGGTCCTTAGATATACCTACAACCTGGGAGAAAATTTAATCGAGCTCCAAGATGAATTAAACGACGGAAGCTATAAAGTCAGTCCATATAGAAAATTCTATGTGTACGAGCCAAAGAAGCGGCTAATTATGGCGCTGCCCTTCAAAGATCGGGTAGCGCAGTGGTCAATTTATAGGACAATAAACCCGCTACTAGACAAACGTTACATAAGCCATTCCTACGCTTGCCGGGTTGGATATGGTATCCATAGAGCAGTAAAGCAACTGCGGTATTGGCTGAGGTATCTACAAAGGCGACATGGAGTAATTTACGTGCTTAAAGCTGATATGACAAAATATTTTTACCGCATTGTGCATGATGTTGCGGTGAATATTCTTGATAGTATCTTTGAAGAGTATGTTTTAATAATGCTTTTAGAAAAAATCATTCGCTGCGAGCATACTAAATTTGGGCTTCCATTAGATGCGGATGGTTTCGAGGGAGAGATGATAGATGGGGTTGGAATGCCAATTGGCAATCTGACCAGCCAAATGATAGCCAATCTCTATTTAAATGAACTTGACCAGTATATGAAGCATACTTTGCACGTCAAGTACTATATGCGCTATATGGATGATGTTTTAATACTGCATCACGATAAAAAATATCTGTGGCATATTAAAAACTTAATGGAAGAATTTCTGGATTATAAACTAAAGATGAAGTTAAACAACAAGACCTGTGTCAGAACTCACTCCCAGGGCGTTGAGTGGGTTGGGTACCGGGTTTGGCCTACGCACATCAAGGTGCGAAAGTCTACGGCTAGGAGGATGAAAGCGCGACTTAAATACCTACAAGGGCTTTATGCCATAGGCGAGGCATCCTGGGACGAGGTTAGCGCCAGTGTGCAAAGTTACCTGGGCATTCTTAAACATTGTAATAGCTACAACTTGCGGGAAAAATTATTTGGGGAATTGGTCTGGACGCGTGATAACCAACGCCAATCACAAGGGAGAGATACATCATTCTTAACGACAGCATAACAAAAACTTGTTTGGATTTACTTGATTTAATAAGTCAACAGCAGCGAATAATTATAAAACAAAATGAAACAATAACAAGGCTTGTCAATGAAAATGCGGAAAAAGAAAATATGATAAATGATTTTATGAAGGATGTCGTTTATTGAGCTAACGGGTGGCGATAGTTGATTAAGGTGCCAAGGGGATAAGGAGGTGGTTGCATTGGAAAGTACAGAAAGCGCACTGCCGGCAGACCGATGCCAACGAAACTCTATCTATATCCACCAAAAAAGGAGAAACAGCCTTGGTGGAAGCGTCTTTTGGCGCTGTTAAAAGGCAGGTGATGCCCTATCAGATAGTGTGAGGACAGCTTGCGTTTAATATGACCATGCCCCGGCGCTAGGCCAGGGCTACATAATTTAACCACCAAAGGATGTGGTATTTTTATGCTTGTTTCAGATTTGCGAAGAGAGATTGAATACATCCTCCAGGATACCGTTGACCCGGATCACCTTACTACCATATTCAACGAGTGTCTACGTGAGGATCTGGCTCACGTCCTTCGGCTGGAGACAAAGGCGACAATAACCCTGGCTACAGACGAAACTACCGTGTCCTACCCGGACGACATTTACGAAATCATACTTCTAAAGGCGCAGGGCAAGTCACAGGTGCGGCCACAAACAATTGATGAGATACCGCTTACCGATGAGTGTAGTAGCGGATACACCTTCTTCGGCGGCGTAATTGAGCTTCACCGGATGGAGGACACTCCTTACACGCTGTTTATCTGGTACTACCGTTACCCTGCTGAGATAACCGGCCTTTCCGATACGCCAGATATGCCTTCGCAGTACCACCACGCTTTGAAGCATTACTTCTTGGCGAAGCACTTCGAGGACGACAGCATGTTTAATGAGGCGCAGGTGCATTGGAATAATTACCTGAAGGTACGCAACCAGATTGACAATGCGGGACGCAAGAGTAAGGGGGCGCAAAGGCCGCGCAGGGTTCGGACTGTTTTTTGGAGATAGAAAGGGGGTAAAAGCGAATGGCAATAACGGCAAAGTGGTACGGGAAGGCCATGCTTCACATGGCGCAGGGTGAGGTTATCTGGAAGGCGTCAGGCGGCAGCACTATTAAAGTCCTGCTTGCTACAAGCTCTTACACGCCAAACCAGGACACGCACGAATATTTAAACGATATAACCAACGAGCTTACCAGCGGCGGTGGCTATACTTCCGGGGGCGAGGAGCTTACACTGTCTGATCCGACATATGATGCGGCATCCAACGAGTGCCGCCTTGACGCGGCTGACGTCACCTGGAGCGCGTTGAATAAAGCCGACGTAAGGTATGCGGTTATCTACAAAGACACTGGGGTGGCATCGGCAAGCCCCCTGCTTGGATATATCGACTTTGGGGCAAGTCAGGCCCCTGCGGGCGTGGACTTCGTTATCCAGTGGGATGCGTCCGGAGTGTTGAAGAAAACGGCGTTATAACCCCATGGGGGGTGTAGTCAATGGCAAGTGTAACTAAGAGTCCTGGGAGTGCAATATCAGTTAGTAATAGTCCATATGATGATGTTGAGTGGTATGAACCTACAAGAGTTTATGCAAGTGATAATAATTATGCAATGTTTATTTCTAGTAGTCCTGGTGAATATTCTGAAATACTTAAAGTAACTAACTTTGGATTTAATATACCTTCTGATGTAGATATTATAGGAATAAAAGTAGAGATAGAATGCAAGCGTTATGGTTTTGGTGCTGAACCTATATTAATAGATCGTTTAGTACAATTATATAAAAATAATACTTTGTCTGGAAGTAATAAGGCTACGAATAGGCAAAGTTGGTCTTCGGAAAAATATTATGAATATGGCGGGGGTACTGATTTATGGGGGTCAACTTGGTCTTATAGTGATATTAATTCTAGCGGATTTGGCGTTGGAATTGCATTTCAATCAGATGGCGAATTTACTTATGCAGAACTTCACATTGACCACGTTAGGATAACTGTATATCACACCGTAAACGAAGTGACTATTGAGTCTCCCGCATGTGAAGCTACTATTGCAGGTGTCGTTCCGGCAGTCAAAAAGAGGGTTACTGCAAGTACCGCAGGGATGATGTTGTCCGCAGGCGGGCATTCTATCATCCATGCGGTTCCGTCTCCTTCGGCCGGTGTCGATGCGGCAGGCGTTAGTCCTAAGCTGGTGAGCATTCTGTATGGTGTTGCCGGGGAATTATCGGCCACGCCTCATGTTGATGTTAACCTTATCTGGATAGCACGGACAGCGGCAGCCTCCCTTGAGGTTAGCTTGCCTGAGCCGATGATTATTACCGGCGATTGGATTATCCGCCCCAGTCCGTGCGTCCTAGTGGATGCGCTTCCAACCCCGTCCATTAGGGAAGCCCTTAGTGTTGCGTCTGCCGGAAGTGTCATTGACGCCTGGCCGCCTTCTGTACTGTTCTCTGCCCCGGCAGAAGCGTGTTTTGCATCATTGGACGGCTTGGAACCGGAATTGATGCAGGTACTACGTGCGCCTTCTCTTGAGTCAACTGCCGAAGTAAAAGCGCCTGCCTTGTTGTTCCTTGTACCTGCCGATGTGTGCGGACTGACAGCTTCTTTCAGCGTTCCATTGGTAGGCCACAGGATTACCGTTGAATCTGCCGAAATGAGTGGTTCCTTTATTCCTCCGGGGATATTGGAGGCCGTCCGTGCTGTAACAGCCGGGGTAGTGTTTTACGGCATTCCTTTTGCATCTACTTATGACGTACTAATCCGGGCGACTGCCGCAGGGATAACGTGTGGTGCGGATTCTCCCGAGGTCCTCTGCATCCTCTGGAGAAGGGAGTCCACTCCAGAATCTTCATCTACGTGGACACGGATAGAACATGATGCGTCCATATGGAGTAAGGATATAGCACAGGCCGCATCTGCATGGACTAAAGTTACCAAGTAAAGCTGTCTCAAGTGGGCGGCTTTTATTTTAGAGAAAGGAGTTGGTTAAAGTGACTGTTGCTGAAATCGTTGCATTGGCACAACTTCAAAGTGAGGAATCTTACGACGATCCAACATGGATAAATTACATTAATGCCTGTTTGAACGACCTCACGCCGATAATGAAACTCTTGAACACCAAAAGCAACATTTCGATTAGCCTGACAAACGGCAACGGGAGTATTTCCATAAGCGACGATGAGGATCTTGCTACAGCGGCATCGTTTCTGAATGTCTATTTTGCGCCAACCTCTGGTAAATTTGTTCAGTTAAGGAGATTGCCCATATCGGATAATTCATCAAAAGGATGGAAACTGACACAAAGCACCATTGAACTTCAAAATTTAGTTTCTGCAAGCGGGGCTACAAGCGGGACTGTGAGGGTTGACTACTACAAGAGACTTCAACCGGTAACCATTGAAGAACTGGAAGATGACCTCTTTGAAATATCGGGCCTGCCGCATGAGTATCACCATATGATTGTCCTTTACTGCGTGGCCAAGAGTCAGCAGAAGGAAGAGGAACTTGACGATGCCAACAATGCCTATGCTGAATACCAGCTTGGCAAGAAGCAGCTTTTGTATGACCGTACCTGGGAAATGGAGCCGCATATGCGCCGCTATTTGAAACGGGCTAAGGTGGCAATGCTTGGCGGCACCCGTTAGGGTGGTGTTGTAAATGGCTATCCTTCAAGGTTGGGACATAATTGACTTTACCGGGATCAATGAGAAACTCGCACCTCACCTGATAGCTGACAGTCAGGCAGAGGACGCTATGAATGTGTTCTCAAGCATTGCCGGTAGGTTGACTAAGAGGCCAGGGCAGTCAAAGTTGAACGCCACGCAGGTTGGAACAGGAGTACTGGGCCTTCATGGTTATTACTACGGCGAGGGGCTTACAAGCCGTAAGCTGTTGGCGGTTTTCAATAATGGCAGTGCGTATTATTGGACAGGCGGGGAAGATCCCACGTTTTCGCAGATCAAGACAGGTTTAAGCACAGAACACCCTGTCCTTTTTGCAACCTGTGTCAATTACTGCGTTGCCATGAACGGGGAAGATCCACCGTGGAAGTATGACGGGGAAACTGTGTCTAACCTTCAGAACGCACCTTCTACCGGCAGGTGCCCCGTCCTGTTCCATGAGCAACTGTTCTGTATCGTTGACGACGATACCGTTCAGTGGAGCGATAGTTTTCTCCCGGAAGTATGGGAGGACGCATTTGTTTGGACGTTTGACAAGGGCGATGGAGACAAGCTGACTGGCCTCTTCCTCTATGGCAACACGCTTCTTGTATCCAAGTCCCGAAGCATCTTTCAACTGTCAGGTACGGACATTGACAATTTCAGATCGAAGAAGGTTGAGTCAAACTTTGGTGTTGTCGGACCAAGGGCAGGCATTGTTGTTGACCCCTGTTTTTACTACATCAACACGCACGGCATTTTCCGTTTTGACGGTCTGCAAAGCGTGAATATTATAGATCCGCCGGACAGCAGGGGACTGCCCGGCCTACCCGTGACTTGGAGTAATGTAAACAAGAATTACCTGCATAATGCAGTTGCCGGCTATAACAAGGCTTATAACTGCCTGTGGTTCCACGTGCCCTATAACACTAGCACGATAAATGACCTTATCCTTGTTTATGACTTAAAAACCGGCGCCTGGTGGAAGTACGACAAAATTAATGCCTCCTGCATGATCGACTTTGACGACGGTACAAGCGTCAAAACATACACCGGAAGCGCTAATTCCGGGTATGTTATCGAGCAGAATGTAGGCTTTAATGACATGGGAGATGCCATAAAAGCCTATTGGTTGGGAAAAAGTTTCGGTGCGGACAGTCCGGTAAGGCTTAAAAAGGTTAAAAGAGTGTTTGTTATTGATGTTAAGAGTTTAAACGACTGCGTGTTTAACTACAGATTGGACAATAATTCAAAGTACACGACGCCTACTAGTGCTACGGACACAAATGATGTGAGGAAATACCAGATTTCCCCCGGCATCTGCCGGTATTTTCAGCCAAAACTAACCCATGAGGTAGTGGGCAAGGACTTTGCGGTTAGCGGACTCCGGGTTATGTATAAGCCGAAAAAGGAGAAATAGGCCATGCCACAGGAATACGAACTTATAGACCTTTTAAAAATACTGACAAGTGATGATTTCTCCGGCAGGAGCCTCCAGGAACGGCTTGAGGACCTGGCGCAAAGGACGGCTTTGAACTTCCAAACAGTTGCCGATTTGCTTGTTCAGATGCAGGAGTATGAAAATACAATAGGCAAGGCCATTAACGAATTGGTTCAGCAAAACTACGACAACTGGAATAATACAGCGACAAACTACGATAACCGGAACGACCGTATCTCTACAATACCGGCTACGCCGACAATAGAAACAGATGGTACGGCTATTCAGCATGTATTGAATACCGATGGCAGCGCGGATATTAGTTTCGAGTGGAACTTCCCTGTAGGCGAAGAAGATGAGTACAACATAGACGGGTTCATGGTCTATGCTTATTCAGGCAGCACCGAACAGTTAGACACCGCTACGGAGAGCATCCAATATGTGCCCGGCAGTGCAAGGCATGTGTTCCTGCGCGGCGTTGCGGCTGACCTGTACTATCATTTTGGCATTGCCGCCTACCGGATGGTTGATCCTGACATCGCGCCGGAACACCAAGATCCCAAAGGTATACTCAAGTCTGAAAAGGCTATGGCTGATGCCTACAGACCAACTGATGTCCCGGCTTTTGGCGGTGATATCACAGGGACAATCCAGGGCAAGCCAGCCGAAGAGGTATTGGAATCGATATCCAATTTTGACAACCGCAACGACCGTATATCTACAGTCCCAGCTAATCCTGTTGTTGAAGGCGATGGCACGGCTGTTGATCATATTGTCAATACCGATGGCAGTGTTGACATCAGTTTTGAATGGGAGTTCAATGGTACGGGTGATGCCTACAATATCGACGGGTTTACGATCTACGTCCATCAGGGGGCGAGTTCAAGCCCGTATACTTTCGGCACGGAGCCGGAAAAGGAGCAGGCGTTCTTTATCCCGGCAAACAAACGTGTTTTTATCCTGTACGGCGTGCCTGCTGATAAATACTATACGTTCGGAGTCCAGGCTTACCGGACAGTGGATATGGACATTGACGAAAGCGGTACCCTGGAATCAAGTATAGTTAAGACTGCCCATGCCGAAGAAAACCCGTACAGGCCAAGTGAGAACGTGGCCTTTGGTGGCGATATTACCGGGACGATCGACGGGATACCGGCAGAGGATTTTGCAGACGTCATTGAAGGTACATTAAACTACCGAACACCCGGAGCGCCTTCCAATAACCCGGTTCCCACTATTTTGACTACCGATGTTAAACCTAACGCTTCAATGGATATTAAGCTGGGCTGGGCAAAGTATACGCAGGGCGCGAGGAAGGCTGACTTCCTTATGCTGTTTTGGGTGAAGGGTGATCCTCCCCTCTCTGCGCCCACGGTGAACGACTCGAACATTGTCTTTAATGTTAACACGGGTGGCCCTGCCTATCATGTGTTTGAAGGTGTCAACCCGTCTGATAACTGGCGTTTCGGTATTGCGGCGGCGCGTAAGACGGAGAACGGCGTTGAGGTTGGGCCTATTCAGTCTCCCGCATCTGCGCCGGACTGGGCCGATGTTACTGAAGGTGTCCCCAACTATACCGGGACTATTGGTGACGAGGATCACCCTTCTGAGACTGTCATAAGTGTCCTGGACGGTTTCGGCAACGGTTCTGACGGTGAGTTTAACAGTACAGGCAATGTGACCTGGACGGTGACCGACGAGGACTCTTACAGCGTTGTTAAACAGTTCAAGTCTTTTAGGCTTAACCAGGGGCATACTTTAACCGTTGATAAGCGTTGCCGTGGGTTGTTTATCTTTTGTCAAGGAAATGTCATCATAGAAGGCACTATTGATATGTCCGGGAAGGCCGCTAAAGTCTCTAAAATTAGTTCAACCCAAAGGCTGATCCAAATACCCGTTGGCGTCTATGTGGTAGACATTCCCCCAGGCGGCAAAGGGGGCAGTGGCGGCGCAGGCGGCGATGGTGCGGATGGTACCCGTGACTACGATGGTAAAGGTGGCGCAGCCGGTCTTGCTTCTGCCCCCGGATGGTTCGGTGGAGGCCACGGAGGAGGCGGCGGCGGAGGCGGAGGCGGCACGAGAGACGTGGATGTGGATGGAAGAGACGGCGGCGCAGGTGGCAGTAATGATGCCGATCTCCCTGCCGAAAAAGGTGGTTACGGAGGATACTGCGCAAGCCAGTACGGCAATGTTTACCGGGGCGGCCTTGATGGTGACGCCCTCTGCGGAGGCGGAGGAGGCGCTGGCCACGGCGGCGGCAATGGTGGCGGAGGCGGAGGCGGCCTGCATGGTGGTTACGATGCGGTAGATCTTTACCGTACTGAACCTGTAAGCGACTCAGAGCTTCAAGCGGAAAGTGGTTCTGCTGGAGGCGGCCTTGTGGTTATTATTGCCGGCGGCTCCATCTTTATTGCCGGTTCCGGTGCCGTCAAATGCAACGGCTTGGACGGTGGGGACGGCAGGGATGGTTACAACAGCGGCCAAGGAGACGGCGGTGGCGGTGGCGGTGGTGGTGGAGGCGGCGGCGGCGGAATCGCTGCCTTTATCTATAGAGTTGGCTTTACAGACTTTGGCACAATAGAGGTTAACGGCGGCCTAGGTGGAGCAGGCGGCGCAGGCGGCACGGGGTACTGGGATGATGGCCGGGACGGTGAACCAGGGCAACCCGGAGAAGCCGGAAATATTATCGAAGTTAAGGTTTAGTTTAGGGGGGATATTCTATGCAGAGGATGTTCTTCCATAACAAGTACGACATTAAAAGCACAGAAATACTTGACGCATTGGACGATGATGTTATAGTGTATGACGTATTCGGCGAGAACAGGTATAACCTGCCGAAGGATATTCGCATCAGGACTTTGCCGTATATGATAGACAGGTATATAGACTTCGAGCCGGGGACGTACACAGCAGGCGTCTCTTTTATTTTGGAATTTAGCTGTATGGACTATTTAGCTAACATTATAACCGATGAGGATAGGGCGTTTACCGTCACCATTGGCGGCAGGGCATATCAAGCGAAGCCGGAAAACGGAAAACTGCTTGTCGAATTAACCTGTGATGAACCACATACAGTAGACATAACTATTAACGCCGAAAACTACCTGCCTTTTTCAACTTCTTTGGTGGTGAGTGAAGCATGATAAGGGTTCACATAAAAAGTAAGGAGACCCCTATTGAAAAGAGATTGGAGATCCTTGAGAGGGAAGTCAGGGAGAGTAAGCAGCAGCTTGAAGAGGCCAAAGCTGAAATTGCAGGCATAAAGAAGGGGGTTGTTAAGGATGGCAATTGATCCAAAGACGATCAGGCCGGAAGATTACCCGTGGGCGGCAAGTAAACGGTTTGGACTGCTTGCTTATATGTCCCCTGTGGAGGCATGGCCTACGGCAGAGAGTTTGGCAAAAAAGTACGGCCTTGGGCTGACAACAACTGCCCCCGACACTTACAGGTTTACTTACAACAGAACGGGCAGGACGCTGGGCGATGTTGTTTCTACCCACGGCGGCGGCAAGATCAACCCCCGTGCGGCAGACCAGATACTTGACTACGCGGAACACCTGGACAGGGTTGACCCAAACTATTACCAGTACGATTTAAGCAACAGGCAGGTAAGTCCCATGTCACAGGCGCTGAGCCTGGTTGCGCCAAGGGAGTTTGTCAGGCCAACGGCACTGCCTAAGACGCCTTACATGAACTCGCTTCAAAGGGCACTGACAGGGTTATAGGAGGGAGGTTAGACAATGGGGAAAATATACAATAAGTACGGAGAGGTTATCGGTTATACTGACGGTCCAGACTACACGGACTACAGCAGTGCGGCATCCCAGGCAAAACCTGGTGGCAATTACAGGCCAACTTCTACCAGCGGTGGCAGCGGAGGCGGGTTTGACTTATCCGGTTTGAGCGGCTATGCCCTGGAGTACGCAAAAGCGGCCAACCAGGGGGCAAAGGTTAGCGGCAAGGGCAGGGATAAGGCTGACGATGCAGCTACTCAAGCGTTGGGTGGAAGTGGGCTAAACCAGGCTGACATCAACAGGATTATGCAGGGCGGCGGAATGTCAACGACCTACCAGCCCACGACTTACTATGGCGCCCAACAGCAGACATATCAGCCTACATCTTTAGGCAACAGGATGGATCTCGATGCCATACTCGGTAAACTTGGCACCTCTTTCAACTACACGCCACTGTCTGATGCTGAGATGATGGAGCAGGCGAAGACATACGCAGATTTACAGTTGTCGCCTTTACTTGCGGCGCTGCAAAGCAACTACGATATGTCAAAGGCGGCCCAGGAAGCTGCTAAATTGCAGATTGAGGCGGCTTACAGCGGCGTTGGCGACACCATCAGCCAACGGCTTGATGAAGCGGAAAGACGGGCTAAACAGGACGCTATTGCCCGGGGAATGGGGCGCTCAGGTGTAGTTAACTGGGAAAGGGCAAAGCTGACTGAGCCGATATTGAGGCAGGAGGCACAGGCCATGCAGGAAAAGGCGGCCAAAATGTCCGGGGTTGACCTCCAGTTAGCGGCGCTGGCTGATGAATACGCCAGGCGACAGAATGAACTCCAGGAGCGCTTAGGACTACTTGAGTCAAACAGGTTGGCAGAACTTCAGAATTTACAGCGCCAGAACATGCTTGGCTATAACCAGAATCAGCAGAACCTTATGTTATCACTGCTGCCCCTATTCCTTTATGGCTAGGAGGGAGATAAATGGCTACAACTTATAACCCATACGAAGGCGCGACAGCATTAGCGCAGGCGATAGCGCAATTCCAAAAACAACAGCGGGTCAATCCCGTGGCAGATGCCCTGCACAGTATGTCAATGCGGTACAGGAATACTGCTACGGACGCTGAAAGGGCAGCCTTGAATGCGGCGGCTAATGCAACGAGGATGAATTTCCTCCGGTCCGGCGGGAGTCCCTATGAGTTGCCTACAGACCTTTGGGGCGCTGACCCAACGCAGGGGTTCCAGACTGGTTTAGAGCAATTTACCCCGGGTTATGCGGGTGATCACACGACTATTGGGCAGAAGATGAAATTGGCCGCCATGACAGGAATGTTTGGCGGCCAGCCTACTTATGAAAGGCAGTTACAGGAAGCACAGTTAACGGGCATGTACGGCGGACAACCGACACTATATAAGCAGGTTACAGAAGCAGGGTTAACCGGTATGTACCAGGGACAGCCTACGTGGGAACGTGACTTTAAAGAAAGACAGTTTGCACTTGAAGCGGCCCTGAAAAGCGCACAGCTAGCGAACATGGGCAGATCAGGATCCGGCGGCGGAGGGGGCGGCGGCGGAGGCGGTAGTTCCTCCGATGGCAAGACCCTGACAGAACGGCAAAATGCTGCCCTTGCAAACGCTATGGAATTTGTCAATGATGCACTCATTAAAGGAACTTCGCCGGAAGAGTTAAAGGTTAATATTGATAGCTGGGCATCTAAACTAGTCCGTGATGGCGTAGATATAGAAAAACTCAAGGAATACGTTGGTCAAGCGGCATTAGCTATGGAAGAGTACCAATTCTTACTCAAGAATAAAGAGGAGGAAAGGGAAAGGCAGAGACTAAAGGCCCGCCCAGTATGGCAGAAAGTTATTGATATACTCCCGGGCAAACAGTTCAGGTAAGGTGATGTAATTATGGCAAACTATGACTTTTCCAGAAAAAGAGGCGAAGTTGTTTCTGAAGAAGAAAAGAAACAGCGCAAAATAACTTATGATTTTACCAAACCAAAACCGGGTACTGAATCTCTTTTTAAACCGGAAACAGTCAGCCCCGTAACTGTTGACACTAAATTTGAACAACTCATGCAACCGGAAGTATCGGTAGCGCCGGCAGTGCCTAAAGAGAGCGCATACACCCGCCTTGATCAGAAACTTGGCGGGTTTCTTCCTTTTGGTGCGGCTATTCCCAAGTATGATAACCCATTGGCCCAGGCACTTGAAATGTCCACGCCTCAAGCAGTCAAGCCGTCTCCAGCGATTGATCCAGAAAGGGAATGGCAGGAGATGGTTGTTCAGTCCATGGGACAGCCTGTCCAGGCGCAGGACAAGCAGTACAGCCTTGATAATCCCTTGCTCCGGGCGCTTAAACTGTCCACACAGGATAATATTGGCTCTGCGCTGGCTGAAAAGATTCTGGGGCCTGATCCAACCAGGATCGAGCCGCAGACAGATTTTGAGCGTGGCGTCCAGAGTGTGGGCGGCTTTGTTGCTGATACAGCGATTGGCGGCAAGATTCTGGAAGGCTTTGCGCCTATCGTCAAGGGCGGCTTGAAAAAGGCCGTAGATATGGTTAAGCGTATGCCGCTTTGGGCAAAGGCAACGGGTGGCGCGGCAGGCACGGCGGCGGCTGTAGATGCCGGGATTGGAGCGTTCACGCCCGATAAAGAGGACCGCGACTTTCTCCAGTCCGTAGGTGCAAGTGTGCGGGCAGGTGTCGGGGATACTTTAGCTTTGGCTGGGGGCACTGCAAAGTGGAAGGGGAAAGAAGGACTTGGCGAAGCGCTTGAAACCAAAGGCGCAGAAATTAGGAGGGGTTTCGAGGACGTTTCCCGGGTGCCTGAAGAAGAAATATCCTGGAGATCGTTCTTTAATCCCGACTTCTATTCAGGCAACGTAGCGAGATCGTTACCTACGACGCTTGCACTTGTCCCGGCCATGTTTGCCGGTTATAAACTGGGTGGCGCGGCAGGTGCAAAGGCCGGCCTGGGTGCATTTGGGAGGGCAGTCCTTGGTTCCCTGACAGGTGCAGGGGTATCCCGTCCTCTTGAATCAGCTATGGAAGCAGGTGCGGCTTATTCTGAAGCCCTTGAACGCGGCTATGAACCAGATAAGGCAGAAGAAATTGCTCAGTCCGTATTTGACAAGAACCTTCGTATGTGGGGGCTTGACGCGGCGCAGTTGGCGGCTGCTTTTGTTCCTGCTCCGTTTAAGCCTGTAGGCAAACTGGGTAAGGTTGCAATGGGCGCAGGACGCCTTGGCGGGGTTGGTGTTGTGGAAGGACTGGAGGAAAGCGCCCAGGAGGTATTCCAGCAGCAGGCGTTTGGCGATGATAGAGGCTTTATTGAACAGATGCTTCACCCGACACAGGCGCAAAAGGAAGCTGCCTTTGTCGGCGGCGTCTTTGGCGTTGGCATGGGCGGTGCAGGTGTTGTTACTGATGTTATGCGGGAGATCAAGACGCGCACTCTTGAAACCATGCCACAGGAGATGCAGACGGAAGTAAGGCACCATGCTGAACACCTTGAAAGAAACGAAGGACTGACGGCAGACGAGGCCCTTGACGGGGCGCTGGAGACAATAGCTGAAACCGAGGAAGGACAAAAGGTTATTGATCAGGCCGTCCAGGGTATAGTTGATGATGTCAACTCCGGCAGGCTTATTCTGCCCATTTTGGGCAACATTGAACCTTATAGCGCCCCTGTGGTAACTGAACCTGTTGCCGCGCCCGTAGAACCTGCGGCAGAGGTTCCTGCAAGCGTTTCTCCCGTTGTAACACCAACTGCCGCTTTACCTGAACCGGTTGCTGCCGTGCCTACAGAACCTGCGGCAGAGGTTCCTGTAGGTGTTCCTCCCGTTACAACACCAACTGCCGCTTTACCTGAACCTGCTGTTGCTACTCCTGCTATTGTGCCAGAGGTTACTATTCCTGCACCTATTACTCCTGAACCTGCCGGGACTGCAAAAGTGCCGGAAGCAGTCGTACATCCAGCACCTGTTACGCCTCCTGCACCAGTTGTGGAGAGCGAACCTGTTACAAAAGCAGAAGCGCCTACTGCCCCAGCTGAGGGAAAAGCTATTGGCAAAGATGTAAAGCAACCTAAGCCAGCTGAAGCCGCCAAGGGACCCGCACCATCACCCGAGTTTGCCAGGACTGGTGAAAAGGTTGAAATAAGAGTGGAGGTAGAACCAGGAAAGTATAAGTGGGAACCGGCAACCATTGAACGGGTGGTTAAAAACACTAAGGGCGAGGATCTATACGAGGTAAGATGGAACGAGACTGTTGTTAGACTTAATCAGGATGATGTCAGGCCGATAAAGGTAGATGTTACTTCAAAACAAAAAGCGCCTGAAGCAAAAACCAAACAAGAACCTATCCCTGCAGAAGAAAAACCCACTGTCGTCAAGCGAGATAGAACCACAGCAAGCACAGCAGACTTGGCGGCTGACTATAAAGCCAGAGGCATGAGTAGGCAAAGGGCCTGGAGTCAGTTTGTTATCGACAAGTCGTTAAGGCCCGGAATTGACGCGAAGGAGTTTTATAAAGTCTTTGACAGCGTACCGCTAAAACTGTTTAAGGAAGTGGATGTGCAGGGTGATGTTAAGGCCACGCATATCTTAAAGGAAACATACACACCGGAAAGACGGGTGCAGATATTAAATGAAACAGAGGGTTATGTTGAATGGGTAGATGAACACGGAACCGTTGGGAGTACGCCGAGAGAGTTTATAGAGAGTCTTAAATCGGTAAGTACCGAACAGGAGACATCCACCACTAACAAAAAGGAGACAAGAAAGCGCGGCTTTGACAAATCTCCGAAAGAAGTATTAAAAGAGTACGGCCTGCAAATTGTAAAGACGAAGGACGAAAGAGACGGGCGCACTGCATGGCAGGTGAAGGGCAAAGGTGCGCGTGAGCTGAAAGATGTATTGAAGGAGTTAGGAGCCAAATCTATTAACACCAGCATTAACGAGAAGGCGGCCTGGACGTTCTACGGCGAGGAAGATCCGTCAGTAAGGATATTAGAACGGGTTCAGCAAGGCGCAACTGTAACTGAACCGCAATCACTGGAAGAGTTGCAAAAACAGATCATTAAAGCCTCCCCGGGGAAAATCGGAAAAGAGAAAGCAGAAGCACTTGGGGTTTTAATCCGTGGCGTAGCGTCATATCGTGGCCTTGATCCAGATGAGTATGTAAGACAACGGTTTAGGGGAGTTGTCCTCGGCGGGACTCCTGCTACCGACGCCCTCTTAAAGAGGATGGCGGAAGATGATAAGAATATGAGTATGGAACCTGCCGCCGAGGACTTCACGCCGCCCAAAAAGACGATTAAAGCATATAAACTCTTCAGGACCATGAAGTCTCAGCCCGGGAAGATATTCCCCTTATTTATTGGCAAATCTAAACCTACACCTATTGGAGAATGGATTGAGGCAGAACACATACCGACAAAAGGTTATGCGGAAAGACCCGGTTGGCACGCTGGCATACTTCCATACGCGCCTCACCTGATGAAGAAGGATGGTACCATGCAGGAGGGGCGAGTATGGGCAGAAGTAGAGTTGCCGGCGGACGTAGACTGGCAGCCTATAGCTGATACTACAAAGACAAAGGACGTACGGGACAGGATACCCGTTGGCGGGCACTACAGGTTTAAGACAAACAAGATGCAAGGTGGCGCTTGGATTATAGGTGGCGCTATTAAGGTTAATAAGATATTGTCACCGGAGGAAGTCCGGGAGATACTAAAGAAAGGAGCACCTGAACTACTCAAGACTGTTGAGGGCGTCCCGGTTGCTTCTGTAGAGTTTGACGAGGACGCAAGGGCCCTTATCCGGGCGCTGAAAGCTCCTGACGTAGCAGCAATGGCCCACGAATTAGGTCACGTTTTCAGGCGCGATTTATCGCCCGGGGACTTAGCCATAGCCGAGGAATGGGCGGGTGTAGAGGACGGCGTTTGGACACAGGATGCCGAAGAGAAATTTGCCGAAGGTTTTGAAAAATACCTGATGGACGGCAAAGCGCCAAGCCCAGGGTTAAAGCAGGTATTTGAAAAATTCAAGAAATGGCTTACTGAGATTTACAAGAAACTTAAAAATACACAACTGTCAGTAGAACTGTCGGATCCCATGAGGGAGGTATTTGACAGGCTTATCGGCGGCAAAAAGTTGAACGTCAAATTAATGGGTAAAACCGCCACAGCCAAAACTGAACGCGGCACCGCTATTGAAGCCCAGTACGCTGTAGTACCGGCATATGAGTTAATTACCTCGCACAACATCGATCTGTCCAGGAACAAGGCTTACCCGAAGGAATTACAGCCAAGACAGAGGGAACGGGCGGCGTCCGAGGATCAAATTAACCGCATTGCCGCCAACCTTGAACCTGAATTTCTTGGTGAAAGCCCCAAGGTGTCTGAAGGTGCCCCTATTGTTGGCGAGGATATGATTGTCGAGTCCGGCAATGGCAGGGTTATTGCCCTAAAGCGGGTTTATCAAAAGGGCGACGAGAACGCCGATAAGTACAGAGAATGGCTTGTTGCCAATGCGGAGAAGCTTGGCTTTAACAAGGAAGGTTTTAAGGAAATCGAAAATCCTACCCTGGTAAGAATAAGGCTTACTGACGTTGACCGTGTTAAATTTACACAGGAGGCAAATGAACAAACAGTAGCGGCTTTAAGCGCAACAGAACAGGCGGCGGTTGACAGTAAGAAGTTAACTGGGGACATCTTGAACTTCTTCGCGCCCTCCGAAACGGGCGAGATAAACACCCGCGCCAACCGTGGCTTTATCAGGTTGTTTGTGGAGAAAGTTGTCAGTCCGTCCGACAGAGGAAGGTTTATTACAAGCGATGGTTCATTGTCCCAGGAAGGGATAACGAGGATAAGGAACGCTGTCTACGCCAAGGCATACGGTGATATTGCGGCAATAGAGAAACTCGCCGAGAGTACGGATAATAATGTCAGAAATATTACCAATGCCATGTTGATGGCGGCACCAAAAATTGCTAAAGTAAAAGAGGGCATCAGAAAAGGCAGCCTGTACGACCTGGATATATCCAAGGACATCACTGATGCAATGAAGAAGTTGTCCCACCTTAGAGAGTCCGGCACGGCGGTACAGGACTATCTTAACCAAACTGCACTGTTCGGTGAAGACATATCCCCCCTTGCAAAGGACTTGCTGAGCGCTTTTGACGTTAATAAACGATATGTGAAGAGAATTGCCGCACTGCTGAACAACTACGCTGATGCCGTGTTCTCCATTGGCGACCCGAAACAGATGAGCATGTTTGAAGCGTCCAAGCCCACTAAGGCGGAGGTTCTACTCACGGCGATAAGAAAGGTGGCAAGGGAATATGAAGGCCAAATTTCCGACCAAGCTTCGCTTTTCCAAGACGAGGCTGTTCGTGGTGAAGCAGATAGAGGGGGCATTGGAGAAGCACATGAAAAAGAAGGAGGTTCAAGGCAGGAAGAAGTAAGTTCCTACGAATCAGCCAAAGCAAAGCTCGAAGCCAAAACAAGTGAGGCTATCGGTGATGTTAACCCTCCTGTTGGGTTTTCGGTAAGGGTTGTCGGCGGGAAGGGGCAGGCACAAGCTGATACAGGGGAGTTTCATATCGAGAACGAAGAAATCCGGAAAAGGTTCGAGGCCGCCAAGGGTGTGCCCAAGGAATCCTTTCTGGCAAAGGCCAGGGCGTTTATCCGGACTATGTGGCACCAAATGACCCGGGAGTATGAACATCTCCCACGGAATGCGGAGTTCTCGCCCCTGCGTACTGACTTATTGCGCCTTGCCAAACAAAAAGGCGTGCGTTCTGATGAAGCCATCAGGATTATCCAGGGTATCGCCATTGGCCTGAACAAGCGGCAGTTCAATGCCTTCAGACATTATGTTATCCTGGCCGACCTCATGGAAGAATTAGAGGCAGGCCACGCCCTCCCATTCGGGTTTAATAAGGAAACCCTTGAACACGAATGGGACCGTATCAACGAATATATTGAAAACGAACCGGAGATTAAGAAGGCGATAGAGGACAGAAAAGCAATTTGGGGGGGCATTATAGACAAGTACATTGCCGCCCAGGAACGCATTGGGCATCATGTGGCGGGCAAGTTTAAGCGGCATGAATACTACCGGCACCAAGTCCTTGAATACGCGCAGGCTAAGTCCATCACCGGCACCGGCAAAAAACTGAAAACACCTGTTGGGCGGGGGTTCTTAAAGCGCCGCGAGGGAAGCGCACTAGACATTAACACTGACTACTTAGAGGCAGAGTTTGAGGTTATGTCCCGTATGCTTTATGACATTGAGGTTGCCGACACTATCTACAGGGTGGGCAAGAGGTACAACATCAGGAAAACCCTGGAGAAACAGGCGAAGAAGGCTAATGAAGAGGCAATTCAGAAGATAATTGGCAAGCAGGACAAGACGAGCAAGGCTGTTGAAGAACAGTTAAAGAAATACAAACAGATGATCGCCATGTCTTTCTCGCAACTACGCAAACTAGCTGAAAGCGGTAAGCTGTGGGAAGGTAAAAATGGCGAGTATGCCGGCGTTGTCAGCAACCTTTCAACGGACCCGGAGCTGGAGGCCAGTGATCGCAATAAGCTGTTCTATTACCTATCTGACTTAATATCACAGGATACTGAGGGTTCTGTCCAGGCGGCCACGATATTGAAGGCAGTCAGCCACAGGGCTATGCTTGTAAGGGATGTCCTGGGCAAGAACTTCAAGACGTGGGAAAATACTATTCCCGAAGGATACGTGACCTGGCAACCACGGGAGGGCAATCTGTTTTACTTTGCTGATACCATTCCTGCACAGTTAGCTGAACAGCTATACGGACAACTTTTGGAGAAACTTGAGATTACTGCAAGTCAACTCCGTAAAGTGCCAGTGCTGGGAGGCAAACGGATGCAGTTTGTGGTTAAGAAAGAGGTGGCCGCTACCCTTGATGACCTGGTGAGGGATCAAAAGGCTAACCCGCTATTAGAGCCTGTAGCCAAACTGCAAAGGGGCTGGAAGGCATGGCAGCTTATCTCTCCGCGACGCTGGTTCAAGTATAACTTTAGGAACATTTCCGGTGACGCGGAGGCCGCATTTGTGGGCAATCCCGTCGGTTTCACGAAAGTCTCGCAGGCAGCAAAAGAACTCTATCCAGTATTTGCTGGCGACAAGCCAATGACCCCCAATATGAAGGACTGGTTTGAACGCGGCGGTATAGAAACGCTTCTTCAGGCACAGGAACTCAGTGACGTTAGCGGCCTAAGAGTGTTTACCAACCTAGTCGAAAAGAAAGGCGGGTTTACAAAACTGCCCGCCAAGGCATGGCAACGGTATTGGAAGGCAGCTCGTCTATCTACTGACTTCAGGGAAGCAATCCTGCGTTATGCCAACTACCTGTCATACCTAGAACAAATGCAGAAGTCTCCGGATGGTAAGCCGAAAAACTACGGCGCTTCAATCCGGGAAGAGATTATGGCGCTTGATGACATTAAGGATAGGGCGTTTAAGCTGAGTAACGAACTGCTTGGAGCATATGACCAGGTAGGCGTTGTGGGGCAGGAATTAAGGAAATACCTAATCCCGTTCTGGAGTTGGAACGAGGTAAACTTCAGGAGGACAAAGCAACTATTCCTCAATGCAGCACAGGATTCCGGGCTTGCTAAGGCGGCATCCCGCAAAGTTCTCGGAACAATGGTAATTAGGAGTCCTTTCCTTGCCTATAACATCGGCAAGTTTTTTATCAAGGCATTTGCATTCTGGACACTGTTGCAGTTGTGGAATGAGTGGAAGTGGCCGGAGGAAGAGGCTTCACTACCGGAAAGCGTGAGAGCAAAGCCGCACATTATCTTTGGGCGCGACGAGGACGGCAAAGTGATATACTTTGACCGCCTGGGGTTCGTGCAGGACTTTTTAGAATGGTTCGGTATTGATGAGTCTCTATTGATGGTACGGGATTGGCTGAATGGAAAGAGGACTCTAAAAGAGATCGGCGAGGATATGGCTAAATCCCCGTTTATTAAACTTGTCAACTCTATAGGCCCCGTGTTTAAGACACCGGCAGAACTACTTATGGGCTATTCACTTTTCCCTGACTTTTCTAAACCGCGCAAAATCAGGGACAGGTGGGAGTATATCTTTGATAACTTGGGACTTGAAAATGAATACAGATACCTAACCGGCAAACCTGTTCAGACTTTTGGGGGAAGCCGCACAGAAGGGTACTGGCGCACCTGGAGGGGCGCTTTTATTTATTCGGCAGACCCCGCGCAAAGCGCATACTATGACACCCTGGACGAAAAGCGGCGCTTTATGAAGAAGCTGAATAAGCCGGAAGGGTTCTCTATCTCGCCCAAGAGTAATGCGCTGTATAATTACAAGTTGTCGATCAGGTACAAGGACAAAGAAGCGGCCCAAAGGTACCTGATGGAGTACATTCAGCTTGGCGGGACAAAGAAAGGTTTGGCAAGCTCAATAGAGTCCATGCACCCGCTGTACGGATTGAGTAAAAAGGAACAAGCAGAGTTTGTAAGGTCCCTTGATGCCGAAGACAAGCAGAAGCTGATCGCAGCTTTGCGTTACTTTGAAACGACACTTAAGGGGAGGTAGGCGATACTAGCCGTATCAATGATAAGGGTGTAGCCACTCAAAATCTGTTGGGTAGTCAACGACGGTGTGATGCATGAAGACATAGACGATACCAATGATGATGTACAGAACGAAGAGAAGCGCGATAAACCCTTGTACCGTTTCCGGAAGAAGGCAAAAGACGCTTAAAATTATTCCTATAACAAGGAATGCGGCTGCTAAGACAATAAACGAGTAGACAACATTAATTAGCAACGTACCACCTCCTTTTCATAGAAGGAATTACTGGCACAAGCCGGTTAATTCCTTCTTTTTATCTAAGAAAATAGCAAGAAGACTCCCACCTCTTTAGGTGGGAGATGAATTGCTTTCTTTTTCTTGACGTTCTGACGATAGAGCGAAGTTCGTAGGAATCTCCCACTTCTAAGCGAAGCGAAAGTGGGAGTAGTTCAATGTGAAAATTTTACCACAAAAAAGGGGAAATGTGCAGGTGGAAGCGTATTTTGGCGCTATTAAAAGGCAGGTGATTCTTGTGTTCGGCAAGACCTGAATGGTTGACAGTCAGTCCACGTGTGGACATTTTGATTATGGATTGCTTAACCACCCGCATACGTGCGGGTCTTTTGTGGAGCACGAATACTTCTGGTTAAGTTTCATGGTGTATGTAATCATCTTTGTGGTAGTAGTGGCGGCAATAGAATTATGGAAGAGGAAGTAAGGTTGCACAACCCCTGACAGGGGGATGACCTCATGGGTAGATAGTTCTGACAGGGGGGGGTGGGAGTAAGTTGGAAGTGGAGAAGGAAATAATGGAGCTAAAGGAGGATGTAGCCAGGTTGGATGTGGAGGTTGGTAATCTGAATGGTTGGCAAAAGGCCCAGAACGGGGCTTTGCTGC
>Ga0123335_1003367_pt1 | contig 22304 bp, 21 predicted proteins | sample BiotimSIPDNA_2_FD_89707 | JGI IMG/M metagenome (GOLD analysis project Ga0123335, IMG submission 89707) | Anaerobic biogas reactor microbial communites from Washington, USA - Biogas_R2 time_0 SIP DNA | ecosystem: Engineered > Bioreactor > Anaerobic > Unclassified | place: Washington, USA...
AGCGCTTTTGGAAGGCAACAGCCCCGCAGAAATTCTGGGGGGGATGGAAGACGAATCGCAACGAGCTCTTGCCAGCGCACTGTTCAACCGGATATCGGATTGGGAGCCCGATCAAGCGATTCAGGCAGCTGACGACTGCCTGCATACGATTCGGATCAGCAAGTTAAACAAACGAATCGCCCAGCTGGCCGAAGACATCAAAGCCCAGGAGGGCAGCCAGCAGACCTTATCTCTGCACCTGATTCAGGAATTGCAGATGGAACTGGTCAAACTAAAACAATCCTGGGGCGGGAAATGAAAGGGAGTGCCGAATTGAGCTCAAAAGAGAACTCAAAAAAGCATGACAACAAGCAGGAGCGCCTTAATGAATTCCTCGAGGCAGCCCGTGCCAAGGGTGTCATCAGCAGCGAGGAGATAGTCAATGCGCTGTCCAATTTGGATATCGAGTCGGACCAGTTTGAGGCGATTCTTGACACGATGGAGTCCATGGGCGTCCAGGTGACCCGCGAGAATGAGACGGAGCCGGATAACGTCGATGATGAGGAAGAAGAGGTTGAAAAAATCGACCTGAGCATCCCCGAGGCGGTTAATATCGACGATCCGGTCAGAATGTATCTCAAAGAGATCGGCAAAGTTCCGCTATTAACGGCAGAGGAAGAAATCGTTCTGGCTAAGCGTATGGAATCCGGAGATGAAACAGCCAAACATGAGTTGGCGGAGGCCAACCTCCGTCTTGTTGTTTCCATTGCCAAACGTTATGTGGGCCGCGGAATGCTGTTTTTAGATCTAATCCAGGAAGGAAACCTGGGGCTGATCAAGGCTGTGGAGAAATTTGATTATAAAAAAGGATTCAAGTTTTCTACATACGCCACCTGGTGGATTCGCCAGGCAATCACCCGCGCCATCGCTGATCAGGCACGGACCATCCGCATTCCTGTGCACATGGTTGAAACGATCAACAAGCTCATCCGAATCTCCCGCCAATTGCTTCAGGAACTTGGCCGCGAGCCCACCCCTGAGGAAATTGCCAAAGCCATGGGTATCACTGAGGCCAAAGTGCGCGAGATTATCAAAATTGCCCAGGAGCCTGTTTCACTGGAAACACCCATAGGAGAAGAAGAAGATAGCCATCTGGGGGATTTCATCCAGGATGAAGATGCGCCTGCACCAGCGGAAGCCGCCTCCAACTCACTGATGAAGGAACTCCTTTGGGATGTACTTGATTCCCTGACGACCCGGGAAGCCAAGGTTTTGAGGTTGCGGTTTGGACTGGATGATGGCAATCCCCGGACTCTGGAAGAAGTAGGCAAAGAGTTCAATGTGACACGGGAACGCATTCGCCAGATTGAGGCCAAGGCACTGCGTAAACTGCGACATCCCAGCCGCAGCAAGAAGCTCAAGGATTTCCTGGATTGAAGCCACCTCGGCTGGACGCCAGGCTTAGGGTGGTGGCGGATTGTGTGCCGCGATGTACTCTGGCAGCAGACATTGGCACTGACCACGGAAAACTCACGGCATGGCTTCTGTATCACGGGCGATGCAAGCGAATGATTGCCAGCGATGTCAGCGCAGCGTCGCGAGCGAAAGCCCGCGCGCTTTTCAATCACATGGGGCTCTCTGGCCGGGTGACTATCAGCAAGGACGAAGGATTATACGCTCTTACAGACTTGACCCAGGTGGTAATTATCTGCGGCCTGGGCGGCAGGACGATGGCAGACATGCTTGAACAGGATGTGGAGCTGAATAAAGCAATGCTGATTTTGAGCCCGCAAACGCAGCTGCCCCTTGTGCGGGATGCGCTGAACCGGCGGGCTTACAGAATTACCAAAGAACTGGTGGTAAGGGCAGACGGCAGGTTTTATCAGATTTGGAAGGCAATTCCGGGCGACATGAGATTAACGGAAAAGGAACGTGCGCTGGGGGTCAACCTTACCGCCACCTCAAGCGCTACGCCGGTGGACTACCTGCACTGGCAGTTGAAGGTAGCCAGCAGTTGGCAGGGAGCGGGCGCTGCTGCCCTCAAGCGTTGGATAGAGGAGAAGATTGCCGATGAAGCGGGCGACTATTCAGACAGTCTATGACTGGATAAATGACATAGCACCATTTACAGGCCAGGAGGAGTTTGACAACTCTGGCCTTCAAGCGGGAAAGCCTGATGATCCGGTGCGACGCATCCTGCTGGCGCTGGACATCACCCCCGGAGTTGTTTCAGAAGCCCGGAAGTTGGGCTGCGAACTGATAATCAGCCATCACCCTTTGATTTTTTCGCCCATTGCAAGCCTTCGCCAGGATCAATATGTCCCGAGGATCCTCTTACTATTGATGCAAGGCGGCATTGGCCTGATTTCCGCACACACAAATCTGGATAGAAGCCTCTACAGCGGCAGCATGGCTGTGGCAAAGCGTTTCAATCTGCGAGATGTTCGCCAGGCGGATGACTATACCGTGGTGGGCAATTTACCAGAAATGCTGCCTGCTGTTGAAGTTCAGGCCCTATTATCCCAGAGCCTGAAAAGTACGGTTGTGCGATATGGCGAGGCAGGAAAAGAAATTCGCACATTGGCGATTGCCTGCGGTGCCTACAGCGAGGGTTTCCGGGCGGCAAAAGCTTTGGGGGCTGATGCTTTTCTGACGGGTGAAGTGCGCCACCATCATGCGGTGGAGGCAGCGGACACAAACCTGGTACTCTTTGAAGGCGGGCACTGGGCCACTGAAAATGTGATGTTGGAAGAGATTTCGCTAGGTTTACAAAGCAGGCTGAATGCGTTAGACTATTTGGTGCAGGTTCATGTTTCGCGGCAAATTCCTTATGTGCGGGAGTAGAATCTGCGGGGAGGAAATTATGTCACAGTTGGATTTATTATGGGAGTATCAAACCGCGGACACTGAGGCGGATAATCTGGCACTCTCCATCAGGCAATCCCCCAAGCGGCAAAGGCTGCTGAAGCTTCGCGATTACATCAAGGATCAGCAGGACGGCCTGAGAACGATTGAGAGCGAGGTCGCGGCCATGCTGGACCGTATGGACGCACTCAAGGATGCCATCTCCTTGGCAGAGGACCAGCTTAAGCAACTCCAAAAGCGCGTGCAGGATGATCCGCCCACAGACAGTCAGCAGATCGCAGAGTTCATTTCCGAAGCTGACCGGCTGACAGCCACATTGGCGGATTATGACCAGGAGGTTCGGCATGTGCGTAAAAGCGCTACCGACCGGGATCGCCGGCAGCGGGATGCAAAGCTAAGAGCGATAAAATCCAAGGAGGAGTTTGACGCTCTCAGGGTGGAATACGATTTGGAGTACAAGGAAAAATCACAATTGCTCGACCAGCTGCGCAAGAAGGCTGAGGAGAAGAAGAAGGGAATTGATCCGGCCTATCTAGCCAGGTATTCGGCGATTAAGGAGCACAGTTCACCGCCAATGGCAAAACTGGTTGACGGCCAGTGCGGCGGGTGCAATATGTCCTTCCCCTCCTCAGTTTTACACAAGATCCGGGCTGGGCAGCAAATTGAATGTGAGACCTGCGGAAGACTGATTTTGGGATAATTTTTGGTTGATGAGGCAGCTGAATGGCCGCGTGCCATTGGCACGAGGAAAGTCCGAGCACCACAGGGCAGGGTGCCAGCTAACGGCTGGTGGAGGCGACTCCAAGGCGAGTGCAACAGAGAGATACCGCCGAGCAATCGGTAAGGGTGGAAAGGTGCGGTAAGAGCGCACCGGCGGCCTGGCGACTGGTCCGTCATGTAAACCCCACTTGGTGCAAGATAATCGGGAACGTACAGGGCGGCCCGTCCTGTTCCCAACCTTCGCTTGAGTGGCCAGGCGACTGGCCGCCTAGATAGATGGCCATTTTCAACAGAACTCGGCTTATAGGCTGCGCTCATCAACAGCAAAAAAGCGCCATCAGGCGCTTTTTTTATAGGTGTGATTGGCTATCTGCTATTCTTTTTGAATGCCTGTCGGCGCTTCCACTGGTTTATCGTGCTGCGGGCCATGTTTGTCAGATCCCCACCAAAGAACAGGAGGATGTGCAGGAGGCTGGCGATGATGGCGGCGCGGGTATAAACCGGGCCGTTGATAAGGCTGGCGAAATAGAAAATCAGGTTTAACAACGCCAGCCATTTGACTTTGATGGGCAGGACGAAGAAAAGCAGAATTTGATAATCCGGATAAATGACAGCAAAGGCAAAGAACAGGGAGAGGTTAAGGTAGAGGTTTGTTCCGTATCCCGTAAAGAAGGCTGCTATGATGGCGAAAACCGCACCAATCACATAAAACAGAAAAAAACGCCTGACGCCCCAGCGGGTTTCCAGGGCGGTGCCGATAAAGAAGAAAAAATAGAGGCTCAGCGCCGCCTGCAGAATGCCTCCAAAGGGCGGGACAATGAGAAAGGTTAAAACCCGCCATATTTCCCCGCGCAATAGCGGTGCTGTGAACAGCGACATCCGGCTGATCAGGTTGAAGGTCGGAAAGAATAACTCCAGCACATATATGCCTGCCATGGCAAGAACCATATATCGGAAAAACGGCTTCAGGGGAAGCCGGTAGAGTTTCCGTTCCAGTTGATTCAGCAGTTTCATTTATTATCCCTTCACATACAAATAGATGAGTAAATTGTACTGTCAGCGCCTGATGGCGTCAAGCGCACATGTTCATGGATTGAAAATAGAGGAGCAAAAGGGGCCTTCATTTGAAAGCCCCTGTGTCCAGCAGGTATAATTTTGAACTATCTGTCCTCAAGTTTTGGTTCTTCACCCTTAATGGCGATTTTGCGCACGGTCTTCTCCACTGGTTTGTCCTTGGGCAGCGTAAGGTAGAGGATACCGTTCTTATAGTTCGCGCTGATATTTCCCACATCAATACCGTCAAGGTTGAAGCTTCGCTCCACATGTCCCGTCCGGCGCTCGCAATAGTAGCGATTGCCATCTTCCTGCTTGTCCTCAGACTCGATATCGGTGCTGATGGTGAGCATGTTATCATCCACAGTCAGGCTGATCTGGTCTTCCTGAAGTCCGGGCAACTCCGCCTCCATGTAGTAGGCGTCGTCCTTCTCCCGGATATCAACGCGGAAACCGTTGGCAAACATTCCATCGTTCATTAATGGCCGGAAAAAGGAGTCAGACAGCATCGAGTCAAAAACCCTTCTTGGATTTGACAAGTATCTGCGATAAGGAATCATCGTAAACATCTTAAAGCCTCCTTCATAATCGTCATGAATCAGTTCTTACTGACAATGAGATTATACCACAATAGGTCAAAGATAGTCAATGATCCGGCGATTTTTTATTTTTGCAGTTTCGTCTGTCTTTTTTTGTTGATAACCAGCCCTAAAACTTCTACAATGGCTGCATGAGAATCGACATTGCCCTTTTTGACACCGTCATGGAATCCTACAGAGCCATTGGGGCTCCTGATAGGGTGTTGCTGGGGCTGTCAGGAGGGGCGGATTCTCTGGCGCTACTTTTTATCCTGCTGGAGATAGGAAAAGAGCAGGGGTTTAGTTTGGATTGTGTTCATGTCAATCACCATCTGCGCGATGAATCGGATGCGGAAGCTGAATGGCTGGCATCTCTTATGAATAAGCTGGCCGTACCGCTTAAGGTAATGGATGCAAAAGTACCTGCCGGCGGAAACCTTGAAGCCCAGGCCAGACAGGTGCGTTATGAGGCGTTCCAACATGCCATGTCGCTTACCCATACGGATGTGCTGGCTCTGGCGCACCATGCCAATGATCAAGCTGAGACCATGCTGATGCGCCTGATGCATGGCACGGGCACTACCGGTCTTTCGGCAATGAGGGAGCTTACAGGCCACGTCTGGCGGCCGCTTATTCATACACCCAAAGAACATTTGGTGGCGCTGCTTAGACAGCGCGGACAGCGGTGGATAGAGGACATGTCAAATCAGGATACCCGCTTCCTTCGCAATGCCATCCGCCAGCGTATCACTCCTGCGCTGGATGAGTTGTCGCCAGGTTCCATAATACGCATGGCTTCAACCGCCAAGCTGCTGGGAGATGAGGAGGCAGCCTGGACTGTTTTTGAAGATCGTTGGCTATCCCATCACGCCAGTCTATGTCCTCCAATGGTTTTCCTGAAGCGGTCACCCTTTATGCGTGAGCCATTGGCGTTCAGGCGCCGTTTGGTGCGCCGCCTCTGTGCTGTATACTCTGTCGCTTTGGACAGGACTCAAACAGACGCTATTTGTGCATTGCCAAATACAGGAAAGACCAGTACAATGAACCTCCCCGCCGGTGCTTATGCTCTGGTAACAGAGGCGCGTTTGCACATTCTTCCAGCGTCCTGCGAAGGAATTCCTGAACCATCTTTGGGACAGATTGACATTGCTTTGAATATGAGAGGAATGGGAGATGGAAAAAGATTACAGGCCTTTGATGAGGACAAACTTGCTGGGTCGGTGCTTCGGTATGCAATGCCGGGGGACAGGATTATCCCGCTCGGGATGGATGGCTCCCAAAGCCTTACCAAGTATCTAAGCGACCGAAAAGTGGACAAGCCTTTCAGGCGCTGGTGGCCTTTGTTGGCGCGCGAGAACACGGTGTTATGGGTGATTGGCCTCGGGATGGCACAAACTGCAGCTATCACTGGAGAAACCCGAAACAGGATCTGTTATTTTTTTAGAGGGGCCTTGCCAGGTGATTTAAGTAATGGAATGGGGGAGCAATAAGGCATGGGCGCAATTGAAAGGCATGAGGATCTGGATAAAGTACTGATCAGCCAGCAAGAGATCAAAGAGGCTGTTGTGAATATGGGGCAGAGGATCACCCGGGATTACGCCGGAAGAAGCCCTGTTTTTATCTGCATACTAAAGGGTGCGGTCATGTTCTTCACCGACCTTCTTCGCCAAGTGGCATTGCCCTTGATGACCGATTTTATGGCTATATCAAGTTATGGCAACAGCACCAAAACCTCCGGGGTGGTGCGGATTTTGAAGGATCTTGACCATGATGTATTGGGCAAGGACGTTTTGGTGGTGGAGGACATTGTGGACAGCGGGCTGACACTCTCTTATATTAAAAAAGTTTTATGGGAACGTGGCGCAAGGTCTGTGCGTTTGGTGACACTCCTGGATAAGCCGCAGCGCCGCAGGGTGGAACTGGAGGTGGATTATGTATGCTTTCAGATTCCCAATGAATTCGTTGTAGGTTATGGCCTGGATTACAAGGAACACTATCGTAACCTGCCGTATGTAGGTGTGCTGCATCCGCGCTTTTATCAGGAAGAATCCGATGTGCCGGGGTTGTAAACCCGCATTTGCGTTGCCTAATATTCGCCCAGCGTGGTATACTTATTAATGAATCCCTTAAAGGAGGATTATTGATTTTGCGCAAATCACGTGGCGCGATGGGCTATGTCATCATGATAGCGGCATTTTTGCTGCTGGCTTTTGTTATTTCAGATAGCATCCGGGTCCCCACCAACCGCATCACCTATCCTGAGCTGCTTGGTATGATTGAAAATGGGGAAGTGGACCGCGTGTCCATTCGCGGCAATCAACTAATTGGGCGCAACAAGGTTAGCCTGGTGGCTGTAAGTGACTATCCGGCGCGTTATGATTTTGAAACCACCATCGGTTCTGATTTTATTGACACTGTCCGCACGATGCACGCCACAGTGAATAGTATTCCAGTAGATCAGGTGAGCATCAATAACCTGGGTTTTGCCATAGACTATCTTCCTCCGGTGGTAACGCCTTGGTACCTTGAGATGCTGCCTTATCTTTTGCCTATGGGCCTTGTGATGCTGTTCTGGTTCTACATCATGCGCCAGCAGACTGGGGGCAGCGGCAAGGTACTGAACTTTGGTAAAAGCCAGGCAAGCATGGTTGATCCGACAAAAAACAAGATAACCTTTGCCGATGTGGCCGGTGCTGATGAGGAAAAAGACGAATTGAAGGAAATCGTTGATTTCTTGAAGAACCCAAAAGAGTACCTGGACCTTGGCGCGCGGATCCCAAAAGGCGTCTTACTTGTAGGACCCCCGGGTACTGGGAAGACTCTGCTGGCTAAAGCCGTTGCTGGGGAGGCTAAAGTGCCTTTTTTCTCCATCAGCGGATCCGATTTTGTAGAAATGTTTGTCGGCGTTGGCGCCAGCCGTGTGCGTGACCTGTTTGACCAGGCAAAACGCTCTTCGCCCAGTATTGTTTTTATCGATGAAATTGACGCTGTGGGCCGCCATCGTGGCGCCGGTTTGGGTGGTGGACACGATGAGCGTGAGCAAACACTCAACCAACTATTGGTTGAGATGGATGGTTTTGCCACCAATGAAGGCGTTATTGTGATGGCTGCCACCAATCGGCGTGACATTCTTGACCCAGCGTTGCTTCGTCCGGGTCGTTTTGACCGCCAAGTGACAGTGAATTACCCGGATTTGAATGGCCGGGTAGCCATTCTAAAAGTTCATTCCAGAGGAAAGCCGCTTGGTACGGATGTGAATTTGGAAAATATTGCCAAAAGGACACCCTTTGCCACGGGTGCTGATTTGGAAAATGTGATGAACGAAGCGGCCATTGTGGCAGCAAGATACAAAAAAAGGGAAATAAGCCAATCCCATCTGGTTGAGGCCGTGGAACGGGTTCAGATGGGACCGGAGAAGAAGAGCCACAAAGTTTTGGAAGAGGACAAGCGCATTGTAGCCTACCATGAGGCTGGCCACGCGGTGGTAGGGCATTACCTGCCGGAGTGTGATGAAGTGCACACCGTCACCATTGTTCCCCGGGGCGGGGCGGGTGGCTTTACCTTGTCGTTGCCTGACAAGGAGTTTGATATGCAAAGCCGCACCAAGATGCTGCAGATGGTGTCCATGATGCTGGGAGGCCACGCAGCAATCAAAATTATAGAAAATGATGTTTACACCGGCGCCCAGTCTGACCTTAAGAAGGCCACAGAAGTGATTCGCACGATGGTGACCAAACTTGGTATGAGCGATGCTCTGGGCACAGTCTATCTGGGGAACGATCAGGAGGTCTTCGTGGGCATGGAATTTGGGCAGTCCAGGGAATACAGCGAAGACTATGCCCGCAAGATTGACCATGAGGTGGCTTCTCTGCTTGAGAAGTCTTATCAGGTAGCGCTTAAGACCCTGAAAGACCACATCGACAAACTTCATGGACTTGCCAACTTGTTGATTGAGCGGGAAACCGTAACCAGGGAGGAGTTCTTGGCGTTTATGGATGCAAAGGTGCCGGAGTTGATCCCCGCACAGGCATGAGGAATGTCAATTGATTTGGGTGAATAAGCTATGAAACGGCGTTCCAATAAACAGCAGAGTATTTCTCCCAAGCCTTTGGGAATGTCAGGCTGGAGTGGAATGCCTTATCAGTACGCGAACAATATGTCCCCGCAGCAATATCCCTTTCAGCCACAGCGCCAGCCGCATGGACGGCAGCATCCCCCAACGGAGCCTGAGAAGCCGAATGAAAAAGCCAGGGCGAAACGGCACAAGTGGCCAGTAGTGTTTCTGCTTGCCCTGATTGTGATTGGGCTGAGCGTTTTTGGGGTTCAGGCTCTTCGGGATCGCCAGGTGGCAAGGCTCATCGCCCCGTATGAGGAAGTCTATGCTCCCGGCATTTACATCAACGGTATCGGCATTGCAGGCCTTAAGCCTCAGGAAGCCCTGGAGGCACTTAGGGAGGATATGCTTGGCAAACTAAACAGCTGGTCGCTGAATCTAAATTACCGCGGCCATACTTTCGCGACGCTTACTTATAGCACATTGGGCATGACAATTGAAGAAAATCAACTATATGCCTTGCTGAATCAAGCATGGCAGTTGACCCACACCGGCGATGTACATACCAGAAAAGCCGCTATAGATAAGCTTCAAATATCCCCCTATTATGGGCAAGTGGCCCAGAGCGAATTGAGTGACCAGCAGTTGGAAACAATGCTTTCACAGATTGCACCCTTCATTAACAAGGACCCAGTGGATGCTGCGATATTGCACTTCCAGCCTGACAATGACCGGGAACCCTTTATATTCCAGCAGGAGCAGCAGGGTGCCCGCTTTGATATCCCCTCAGTCCGGGAGCAAATCATGGCCTGGGCTGCAGCCGGACAGTCTGGGGATTACGAACTGGCTGGCGAGGCGATTCGCCCAACCGTGACAGTGGCGCAGCTCAAGGAAAAGGTTGCCCTTCGTTCCAGCATCAGCACACCCATCAGTACCTCGTCAACCGAGAACCGTAACAACAACATCCGCATTTCACTTTCCCGAATGAATGGGATGATTTTGAAGCCTGGTGAGAGCTTCAGTTTCAACAAGGTCGTAGGGCCCAGAACTCTGCAAGCAGGTTTTTATGAGGCATTGGAGCAGGTATATGGCGATCTGGTAACTGGGGTTGGTGGCGGCGTTTGCCAGTCCAGCACCACCCTTTACCAAGCAACGCTGACAGCTGGGCTTACCATCGCCAAGCGTTCCATTCATTCTGACAAAGTATCCTATTCAGATCTGGGGCAGGACGCTACAGTTTATCTTTCCAGCGGACGGGAGATTGATTTTTCCTTTAAGAATACTACCCCGGAGAACATATACATCGCCGCTCGGGTTCGTCCAGCGTCCAACAGCTCCAAACGTTTGGTGACCGAGATTAGAATCTATGGCCAGAGTTTGGGAGAAGGCGTCAGCTATCGTTTAAACTCAGAAACGGTACAAGTTCTGGCACCTCCAACGGACAAGAAATATGTGGTGGATATGACCGGCCTTATCGTAACATACAGGGATGAAGAGAAGTTGAAATCCGAGGCCCAGGAAGGCTATGTTGTGGAGACATACCTGGAGAAGCTGTATAATGGACAAGTTGTTGAGCGGAAATTTATTTCCAGAGATACTTATCAGCCGAAGAAAGCAGTGTATTACCGGGGCAACACGCCTGTGCCATAACAGGCGGTTATCGTGCGGTAAAAATATACCAGCCAAACAATGAGGGCACTTGTCTCCCTATAATATGCGCCTCAGGCGCTATATATTATTCATTATGGATTCACATTGTCCATGAATGCGATTGTTGCAGTCCGGTGTGAAGTAGCCGAAATCCGGACATTCCTCCCTTGTAATTTTTATTCGGATACGGTATAATCATGCTTAAATGGAGGATGCTCAGAGGTGGAAGAAAAGCGCTACTTTCTATTTGCGAATCCTTACAAACCGGATACTGTTTCTACTGCAGGCGCATTTGCTGATTCACTGATTAAAAAGGGTTGCACCGTCAGCCTGGATAGCTGGCTTCATGACCTATTGAATGTGGGAGAGCGGGCGGAACTGACGGAAGTCAGTGGCGATTACAACGCTATCATCGCTTTTGGCGGGGATGGCACGCTTTTACGGTGTCTGCCAATAGCGGCGGCCCGGACAGTGCCCGTGTTGGGCGTGAACATGGGGCACGCAGGTTTCCTTTTGGAACTAGACCCCGGATTGCTCGAAAGCGGCGTCAATAGACTTCTGAACGGCGCATACAATCTGGAAGAACGCATGATGCTCAGGTGCTTACTGGACGGGGGGTTCTCCGCTCTTGCGATGAATGATGTAGCGGTTTCCCGTGGGCAGAATCCCGGAAGCATCTCCGTTTCTGCCTATGCGGATCAAGAACTCATTTACACCAGTCATGGGGATGGTATCCTGGTGACCTCAGCCACCGGTACCACAGGCTATGGCTTGTCCGCAGGCGGGCCTGTGGTGCATCCGGACCTTGAGTGCCTGTCTGTTGTGCCCATCTGCTCCCACGACTTGCATCTGCGCCCGGTGGTTCTTCCGGCTGACAAAACGGTCAGGCTTATGATTCAGGGTTTTCGGAATCGAAAGCAGCAGATCGCCATCGATGGGCAAACTGTCTTTTGCCTGGAAGGGCAGACAGAAATCAGGGTATCCAAAGCGGAGGAACGTGTTCGTTTCATCCGATTTTCGCACCAGGGCTTTATTACCAAACTGCATCAGAAGCAGCGCGACTGGACACAGCAAATGAATGGAGGACAATGATGAAAAGCACCAGGCATGCGGCCATCCTCAACCTGATAGACAAGCAGGACATCCAAACACAGAAAGAACTGGCGGACAAGCTGAAGAGCCAGGGGATCAATGTTACCCAGGCAACTGTTTCCAGGGACATCAAGGAAATGCGCCTGCTGAAGGTGCTTTCAGGCACCGGTGGCTACAAGTACGCCACCGCCGATCAGGCAGAGCACTCAGTGTCGGAGCGTTTTGTTCGGATGTTTGTGGACTCGGTCATATCCATCCAATCCGCAGGCAATATCATCGTTATAAAAACACTGTCCGGCAGCGCCAATGTGGCTGGCGAAGCCATTGACAGCATGCGCTGGCCGGAAGTGCTTGGCACCCTTTCAGGTGACAATACCATCATGGTGGTGGTCCGTGATGAGGCCGATGCCGGGTTGGTTGTTGAAAAATTCCATAACATCCTAAGGTAAAAGGCGCGGTTACATATGCTTGAGCAACTGACGATCCGGGATTTTGACTTGTTCGATGAAATCACCGTAGCATTTGTGGAAGGCCTTTCAGCGCTGACCGGGGAAACCGGCGCCGGAAAGTCCCTGGTGGTTGACGCGGTGAGTTTTTTGTGTGGCGCCAAGGCGGACAAGGATATGATACGGTTTGGAAGCCAAAAAGCTTATGTGGAGGGCGTCTTTCGGACCGAAGGCAATCGGGAAGTGCTGCAAGCGCTGGCTGCCCTTGAGATAACGCCAGAGGACGGAACGCTGGTGATTTCCCGGGAGCTGAATAGTTCAGGGCGCAATATCAGCCGAATAAACGGACTTCCAGCGCCATTGAATGTGCTTAAGCAGGTAACCGAAGCCCTGGTTGATATCCACGGCCAGCACGAGCATCAATCCCTTCTGAACGAAAACCGCCACCTGACCTATCTTGACAGCTTTGGCGGCCCGGAACATCAGGCGCTTTGTGGCACTGTAAAAAAAGATTATGAAGCATACCGGCATCTGTACCGACAGTATCAAGTTGCGCTGGAAAATGCACGGACACGGGAAGAAAGGCTTGAGCTTCTCCGGCTGAAGGACAGGGAGTTGGCATCCGCAGGGGTTGAGCCCGGGGAAGATTCTACGCTAGAACAGCGCAGGGATTTGCTGCGTCATGCGGTTAAAATCAAAACGGCTTTGAATGAGGCTTATAGCGCGGTGTATGGAGGGCGGGAGAGCGGTGAGTCGGCTTTGGAGCTTACGAAGCTGGCACATAGGAAAATCAGCGATATCGCCATGATTGATGTCCGTTTTCAGAGTATATTGGAACGGGTTCAGTCCACTGCCTATGAACTGGAGGAACTGGGGCACGACCTGCGTTTGTTGAACGAAGGCATTGACACCGACAGCGTAAACCTGGAAGCCGTAGAGGAACGCCTGGATCTTTTGCGCAGGTTAAGCCGCAAATATGGTGCCACAGCTGACGAAATGCTTGAAAGATGGCAGGAAATCCGTAATGAAATCTCGAAACTCGAGGAGCTGGAAGAGACTTTGGACGGCCTCTTCCAGTCTCTCGAAAAGCAGAAGATGAATTACCGCAGCAGCGCGATGGCTCTTAGCAGTTCCAGGAAAAGCCTTTCCCTGCGCTTTGAGAGTTTAGTCGGTGAGCATCTACAGGAGCTGAACATGGGCGGCTCCAGATTTCGTGTATCTGTTGAGCCAGATTTTGCCCGTATCAGCCCTGACGGGGTTGATGAAGTGAAGATGCTCGTAGCTCCAAATATCGGTGAGGATTTCAAGCCACTGGCGAAAATCGCTTCCGGCGGTGAGCTCTCACGGCTGATGTTGGCTTTGAAGGCCATTACGGCCGACGCTAATGCGGTGCCCACCATGGTGTTTGACGAAATCGATACAGGCATCTCAGGCGTCACAGCCCAGGTTGTCGCGAGGAAGCTATGGGATATCGCCCGGTATAGGCAGGTAATCTGTGTCACACACCTTCACCAGATTGCTGCCATGGCCTCCCAACATATGGAAGTCGAAAAGACGGAATCGCAAGGCAGGACAAAGACAACCATCAGCAAACTGGACGAAATAAGGCGAATCCAATCATTGGCCGGCATGCTGGGTGGCAACAAAGCCGGGCAGGAAAGCGGGCTGCAGCATGCGAACGTGCTCTTGGACGAGGCTTCGGCATATCGTGCAACGCACCCCCAAGTGACAGAATAAGCTATCCGCCGGGCCCCTATTGTGCCTTCATCTGTGAAAACACGTTGGCGTCAAGGGATTGATTTGTGTTACAATTGTGTTGCATCAGCCAAAAGCAAAGGCTGGGAAAGGACGTTTGATGCACCGATTAATTGCGGCACGACGCCTGATATGTGTTTTTATCGGCATCCTCTTCATGGCGGGTGGCTTTGACACATTATCCATCAAGGCAGTGGAGAACTTTGACGGTGTGCGGATATTGCTCAGTAACCTGAATCTTGAAGACAGATTAACTATCGGAGTATACGGCAATTACAGCATTCGGGATCAACTTGCCTTCCAGCGCGGCACAAAGCTTGAAATTCGACTGACGGCACAAGGGATTGTGCTTTTTTATGAGGGGATGATTTACCATGCGGGGAATAAGCTGGAGCTGCACCGTCACCGAGCGGAGGCCGGTGTAGAAAATGGCCTGAGGCTTCAGGATGGGCTCAACCTGTACACAGGGGACCTTCACCTGAGTGTGCAGGGCGGTTCTTTGCAGGCAGTCCTGGCTTCTCCCGTTGAGGAGTACCTGATGGGCGTGGTGCCCTATGAGATGAGTGATGATTTTCCATTGGAAGCACTGAAAGCCCAGGCTATCGCGGCACGGACCTATACCCTTGGGAACGTGAAGCCGGGTGAACCCTATGACATGACCGACACCACCAATGATCAGGTTTATTATGGCCTCAATTCCCTGAAGGTCAATGCCATTAAGGCGGTTGCAGAAACCACGGGAATTGCCTGTTTTTTTAATAACACTCTGGCGCAATGCTACTATACGGCCAGCAACGGTGGCTTTACCGAATCGGCTCTCAATGCCTGGGGACGTGAAAACATACCGTACCTAGGTATCGTAGAAGATCGCTATGACTTGGAAAATCCGCTAAGTGAGGTGCGCCAGGCTGCTGTACCAGGAATTGTAAGAGACCACAGCCAGTTTAGCGCTGGACTCCTGGCGCTGCTTATGGAAAAACTCAGCCCACGCCTTGAGGCGTTGGGATACAGCCCCATTGCGGATGATATACGCATTGATGAAGTGTTGGGTATCGTGCCCCACACGACCCGTTTTGGCGGAGAAAACGGTGTCATGCGCTACCTCCGATTTGACCTGAAGGTCAGTGGCAAGTCCTTTGATGAGCGCGATCAGGAGGTTTCTTTTGGAGAAGCCGCGATGCATGAGGCAATTCGAACAGTATCAGGCTTTCAGGCATTGCCGGAGAATATTTCCGTTGACTGTGAGATTTTTCCTGATGTTGAAGCGGCGCTGAACCTGTCAATCAACCGCAATCCCAACGAACTGGTTTATGTGGAAAAATTGAACGGCGGCTTTCGCATCCTGTTCACCCGTTACGGACACGGCGTGGGATTAAGCCAGCGCGGAGCGGAGTGGATGGCCGCCACTTATGGGTGGGATTATCAGAAAATCCTGCGATTCTATTATCCGGGCACGGAGCTGCGCGAAGTGGACACATCCTATTCTTTGCCGGAACCTATCGGAAGGGACTATCTGACCACGCCAGGACCAGCCCCTACTCCTACACCGCGTCCCACGCTCATGCCGGTTGATCCACAAAGGGCACATGGCAAGCTCATTGCCCGGGTAACAGAAATCCCGATCAATTCGTCCCTTAACCTGCGTGCGGAGGCCAGCCTGAACAGCGAGATCATCATGCGTCTCTTCTTTGGCCAGGAATTGGTGGTGGTGGAACAATATGAGGATGGCTGGCTGTTGGTAGAAACGAATGTGATCAAAGGCTATGTGCGGGAGGAGTTTGTCAGTTTTGACTAATTTCAGCCGGGAAGCGCTTGCCTTCCATTTCCAGCCGGAGATGCTGGACTTCATGATGCAAATCCGCCTCAACAACAATAAGGCTTTTATGGATGCCAACCGGGCCGAGTACGTCGAGAAGGTACGCGAACCCTACTACGAATTTATTGAGGCTCTGACCCCTGCAGCGCTTGATATAGATCCCCGTATGGAGGTTCAGCCATCCAAGGTCCTCTCCCGAATTTTCCGAGATACCAGATTTTCCCGGGACAAATCACCATACCGGGATCACCACTGGTTGGCCTTCCGCCACGAAGGGGAGCCACGGGAGAAAGCCCTCATGCTTTGGTTTGAAATCAGGATGGAGTCTGTAAGTTGGGGAATGGGCTTTTGGGGGGATAACCGGCCCGCTATGGATATTCTGAGGCGTCGTATGCTGGCAAATCCGGGAGAACTGGTTACGCTTTCAGACAACCTAAGGAAATGTGATTTTCTGCTGGCCGGGGAAAATTTCAAACGTCTGGCTATTCCGGATGAATTGGACCAGCGCTTGTTGCCTTGGTACACCCGCAAGGAACTGCTGCTGATCCGGCAGAACATTAATCCGCGCTGGGTATTTGAGCCGGGCATTGCCAAGCGCCTGGCTGATGACTTCATGGCACTTAAACCTATGTATCAACTTCTTCGTGGGTGTTTTGAGCTGGCCATGTAAAAAAATAAAAAGGAGAGGCAAACGCACGCTGCCCTCCTTGGATTGATGGTGCATTACAGGGCTCGGTAGACGGAGACAACCTTACCCAGGATGGTAAGGTCCTTCACGATAATAGGCTTCATTGCAGCATTTTCAGGCTGGAGCCGGAAGTGCCCATTTTCTTTATAATAGCGCTTGACTGTGGCGTCATCCTCCAGCAATGCCACCACAATGTCTCCATTGGACGCCATCGGCTGTTTCCTGACGATCAGGTAGTCACCGCTTAAAATACCGGCATCAATCATGCTCTCCCCGCGAACTACAAGGGCAAAATAGTCGCCTTCCTTATTGATAAGATAATTTGGAACTGGCAGTGTTTCATCAATGCTCTCTTCTGCCAGGATGGGGTTGCCGGCCGCCACAGGGCCCATCAACGGGATTAAACGGACACTGGCCTTCTCTTCTTCCTGGGCACTTTTCTGCAAAAGCGTCATGGCCCGGGGCTTCATGGAGTCACGCTGAAGCAATCCTGCCTTCTCCATGCGCTTTAGATGCCCATGCACAGTGGAGGTGGACTTCAAACCCGTAGCATCGCAAATTTCCCGAACTGAGGGTGGGAAACCGCGTTCCTCCAACTGCTCCTGGATAAAACGCAGGATGATGCCCTGTGTTTCACCGTGTTTTCGTTTTCTTCCTGTATCGTTCATGATTACCTCCTAATAGGGCTCGGCGGCATTATATCATGCAAACATATGTTTGCAAACATCCTTTTCAGCTTCAATCCGGCATTTCTTCCGTATTTTCGGGAATCTCCGGCAATTCAATACGCTTGGCGGCTTCCCGGCGTTTGTCATCAGACATGGCGGCATAATGGCGGCGGGTGGTGTTCACATCCGCATGGCCCAGGGTGTCCGCTACCAGATAGATATCACCGGTTGCACGATAGAGGTTGGTGCCAAAGGTGCTGCGGAGCTTGTGAGGGCTTAATCTGGGCTTGAGCGGCGCGCCCAACACGGCGTATTTCTTCACCAGTTTTTCCACCGCACGTTGGGAGATTCTCCGCCGCTGCAGGGATAAAAACAGCGCGTGTTCATGCCCCTCAAGGGGCTGTGCAGCCATGCGTTCCTGCAGATACTCCTGAAGGCAAAGGGCTACTTTCTCGGGAAAATACAAAATGGTCTGGTCACCGCCTTTTCGGGTGATCAGAAAAGAAGAATTCCCGAAGTCCACATGGTCGATGTCCAGCCCCACCAGTTCACTGACGCGAATTCCGGTGCCCAGAAACATCAGCACAATAGCAATATCGCGCTTGCGGGTGATATCCAGGAATTTTTTCTCACGTTCGTTGAGACCTTCGCCTGACATCAAGGCCTGCAGCATCCTTTCAACTTCATTCTTCTCCATATAAAGAATGGGCTTATGGTGACGCTTTGGCATGGAAACAAGGGTGGCGACATTGGCAGAAATCAGCTCGTTTTTAAACAAATACTCAAAAAAAGAGCGGAGGGAGCTGAGTTTTCTCATGATGCCAAGCGATTGATTGGTGATGATCGTCTGTGTGTGCTCATTATCCACGCTGTTTTTAACATACATCTGAAGATAATCCTGAAATCCGCTGATGTGTCGGGCATTGACCCGTGCCAGGTGATCCCTGTTCATCAGCCTGGGCTCTGTATCTGAAAAATCCGACTCCTCTGCGCATAGATATTGGAAAAACAGCCTCAGGTCGTAGGCATAAGCTTGCCTGGTGAGTGCGCTGGTGGTCTGTGCGATGGCACGGAAATACTCTGTACACACAGAAGGCAGTTCCAGTTGAAGCTGCCGCAGTTTTTCCATCGCATGCATGTTTGATTGGGTGTGATAAGCCGCTCTTTTCAAAGTAATCTCCACATTTGTTTCTTGAATGGATTTTCCATCCCATTATAACCCGGGTTACAGGAAGCCGCAAATCATGGCAATAGAACGTCCGCGGGAAACAATGTAAAATATGGAGCCAGATATTGACATTGTACATTGTGGTTGGCATAATAGGTGAGCAACATCAGCACGGAGGCAGGGAATGAACTCAACCGTTTTTAAGACCAAGGCAGGGGAGAAGGAAATACAGTCACTTGTAGTGGAGGGCTTCCACAAACCCGATCAACTTGCGCAAAGCAGCGGGGTGTGGATTGCTGTGGCGGGATCTGCCATGCTGACACCCGGCACCTACGAACTCAACCAGCAGAAGGCCTGGACGATGATTATTTGCCAGCAGGGTTCATTCTTTGTGAACCTGAATGACCTGAAGATCAAGAGCCGGGAATGTTGTATGATTCCAAGGTTTCAGGAAGGCGCCAGCATCAGGATGGAGCAGGACGCGCGGGTGATCTGGCTTTTGGTGGACGGCCCGTTGGCAGATGATTTTATGTCTAAGCTCGGAGCCATGCCACACCGTGCGATGAAGCAAGGTGTTTTGCCATCTCAGCTGAAGCTGGCACGCCACATCGTACAGGCAGCTGTGCGGATCGGCTCGGTCAAGGAAGCTTCCTCCGCCAAACTGCAGCAGCTGCTTTGGGGTTTGCTGGCATCTCACTCAGGCCAGGCGGTTGCCATGGACGCTGTGCTCTCCCACGAGATTGCCAAGGTCATTGACGCTATGCGAAAAAACCAATACAGGGATTCATTTTCCCTGAGCGACATGGCAAATCTCAGCCGAATGCCGGTGGAGACATTCCGAAAGCGTTTTGTCTCAGAGGTGGGTATGCCTCCGCAGAGCTACCAACTTTTCTGCAAAATGGAACGCGCCAAGACCCTACTGAAAACCGGGATGACCGTACGCCAGGCAGGTGTTGAAGTGGGTATGGAGGACCCCTACCATTTTTCCAAAACATTTAAGAACATCGTTGGGATGAGCCCTTCCCACTATAGCAAGACAATTATGACCCGTTCATGATTTTATCACAGCGAAAAGCCTTGATGCTGCCGCCGTTGCAGCTGGCTTACATCGGCGATGCGGTGTACACCCTGCGCATCAGGCTTAGGGCTGTTGCTTTAGGCCTAAATATGCATCAGCTGCATCGATACACCACAAGGTATGTCAGCGCTACAGCCCAGGCGAAAGCTCTGGAAGCACTTATGGAAGGCCTGACCGATCGGGAGATGGAGCTGGTGAAGCGTGGGCGCAATACCCATGCCCGCCACTCCGTGCCAAAGTCCGCCACCAGTGCTGAATATGCGGCAGCGACCGGACTTGAGTCACTGATCGGGTATCTTTATTTAACAGGGCAAAAAGACAGAATTGACACCCTGGTCAACCTTATTGACGACCGAATCAACGCACAGGAGAACTAAAATGCCTGAAGTGCAGTTGCATGTGGAGCTGTTGGCCGTCACCCCTGAGGGGGAAAACCTGGTGGCGCTTGCCGCCAAGCTATGCTATGCCAGAAGCGATGTGGGAGGCCTGCGCGAAAAGGTGAACGCCAACGACCAAAGTGCTTTTATCGAGAAACTCCTTGATTCAGGACACCTGTCGGTGGTAGAGCATGTCTCCTTAACCTTTGCGGTGGAAGGCGTGAGCCGGGCGCTTCTGGCGCAGCTGACCCGTCACCGTATCGCCTCGTTCAGCGTGCAAAGCCAGCGTTATGTGCCGTTGGATGCAAGATTCAACTATATCCTGCCACCCCGAATCAAGGAACTGGGAGAAGAGGCGGTAGCAGCCTACCACGCCCAGATGGGACAGATACACGCTTGGTACCACGATTGGCAGAAGGCTTTGGGAATGGGGGAGAGCAGCAATGAGGATGCCCGCTTTGTCCTTCCAAATGCCTGCGAAACCAAACTGGTGATGACCATGAACGCTCGTGAGCTCAAGCACTTTTTCAGGCTGCGTTGCTGCGAGCGTGCCCAGTGGGAGATTCGTGCGCTGGCCACGGAAATGCTGCGCATTTCCAGGGAGCAATTGCCGGTTTTATTTAAGGGAGATGGTCCTGGTTGCGTAGCTGGTCCTTGCCCCGAGGGCAGAATGACCTGCGGAAAAATCCGGGAAATACGGAAAAAATTTGAACAGCTATAAAGCAGAAAGTAAAAAGATGAAAGAAAAAAGCCCAACCTCAGGAGGAGGCCGCCAAAGCAGCCGGAGGCCACAACAACAGAACAATCCCAGAGCAAGTAATCCGCGAACCCCGCAGAGGTCCGGCTCGGGCAGCAAGGCGCCGGCCCAGGGCCAAGGGAGTATCAAGCCCGCACACCCATCTGCCTGGAGCGAGAAAAAGCCGGCAGGCGCCCGGCCTTCAAGCCCTTATCGCAAAGACAGCAGCAGGCGATCGGATCAGAATTTCGAAAAGCGCTACAGTACGCCCGGCAAGCGGGATACCTACCAGCCAAGGCAAGGACGCGAAAAGACCGAGCCCGGAATCCCATCCCCAGCAGCAAGGCGCTTTGGCCCAAGCAGCAGGCCAAACAGTTTTCAGCCGCAAGAGAGGACAGTAAAGCCCTTGCAGTCATTTCGGGTTGAACCAATAAATGACGCGGTTCCCGATGGACTGGAGACAATCCCTGCGGGTATTAACCTCCTCACAGGGCGCAACCCCATCCGTGAAGCCATCAAAACCGGCCGTGACCTTGAGAAATTGATGGTAGCCAGGGGCGAGCTTTCCGGTTCCGCGCGTCAGATCGTAAGCATGGCAAAGGAAGCTGGCGTGATGGTGCAGCTCGTTGAGCGCCGGCGGCTGGACCAAATAGCCCAGAATCACCAGGGAATGGTTGCCTATGCTTCTGCATATCAGTACGCGTCGTTTGAAGAAATATTCGAAGCCGCCAAAGTGCAGGGACAGCCGCCATTTGTCGTGATCCTGGATCAGGTTACGGACCCGCACAACCTGGGCGCTGTCATCAGGACAGCAGTCTGTACCGGGGCACATGGCGTGATCGTGCCAATACACCGGGCGGCGGGGCTTACGCCCGCAGCTGTAAAAGCTTCTGCAGGTGCAGTTGAACACATCAAGGTGGTGCGTGTTGGCAACCTCAATCAGACCATCAGGACTCTGAAAGACAAGGGCCTCTGGATATTTGCTGCTGATCAGGCGGGGGAGGATTACCGCAGCGTCAAAATCGTCGGCCCCTGCGCATTGGTCATCGGCAGTGAAGGGGAGGGGATAAGCGCGCTGACGCTTAAAATGTGTGACCATCGGCTAAAAATTCCCATGGCTGGGGAGATTGGTTCCCTGAACGCATCGGTGGCGGCCGGAATACTGATGTACGCTGCTTTTAATGGACGAAATCCTGTCGTTCAGCAATGAAAAGGCTTTGTATGCGAGCCTTGTGACTGTTGACAAAACGGGTGCTCTTGGATAGAATATCCGAAGCACTCATTTATGCGGGTGTAACTCAATGGTAGAGTGCCAGCTTCCCAAGCTGGTTACGTGGGTTCGATTCCCATCACCCGCTCCATGAGCCCACTGCGGAAACCGCATTGGCAGGACGCCGGAGAACCGGCAAACCCGGCCGGCGTCTGCCCGGCACAACATGCGAAATCAGGAGGAGATGCGAACCCATGGCAAAGCAAAAGTTTGAGCGGACCAAGCCGCACGTGAACATCGGGACGATCGGACACGTGGACCACGGCAAGACAACGCTGACCGCGGCAATTACGATGGTGCTGGCGAAAGCC
>Ga0123335_1003368_pt1 | contig 22282 bp, 24 predicted proteins | sample BiotimSIPDNA_2_FD_89707 | JGI IMG/M metagenome (GOLD analysis project Ga0123335, IMG submission 89707) | Anaerobic biogas reactor microbial communites from Washington, USA - Biogas_R2 time_0 SIP DNA | ecosystem: Engineered > Bioreactor > Anaerobic > Unclassified | place: Washington, USA...
CGCTTTCGCAGTGCACCGGCTCTGTTTTTTCCTTTGGGTTGGGATGCTGTTTTGCTACAGCCCCCTCCTTTACCGGATGCCCGCGCTTCTGCGCATGATTTTTGCCAGCCGCGGGCCGATGAGCAGGCCCAGGACGATGCAGATCAGCATTTCGAGGAACATGTAGGAGTTGTACCCGGCGCTGTACAAAAGGGGGTTCTGGTCCCCGGCATACTCGGCGAAAAACAGCGCACCGCTTAATACATGGCACAGGAAGCGCAGGAGGGAAGCCAGGGCGATGCCCAGGGGCAGGTAGAGTGCCTCCCGTTCTCCCTTTCTGGCACCGATTCCCGCCAGGCCCAGGACGCCGAAGGCCAGCAGGTAATCCAGCGCGATTTGGGCCAGGGCGTACAGCGGCGGGATGGGCAGCAGGCCCGGGGTCTGGAGGAATTGCAGCACACCGTAGGCCAGGCCTGCCACCAAACCGGGCACCACGCCAAAGGCATGGGCAAAGAGCATCAGCGGCAGCATGCTGGCAGGGGTGATGCTGCCCCCCTGGGGCATGCGGAACAGGCGGATGTTGCTGAGCAGGAAGCTGAGCGCGACAGCCAGGGCGGCATAGGCCAGGGCGGTGGCGTTCAGGCGTCCCCTGGCTTTGCCTACGGAAAGCAGCAGCGCGGCCAGGGCCACCAGGGTTCCAAGAGCGATCCACACCGGCAGGCCAACCTCAGAGAATTCGGATAACATTTCTGCCATTTTGTTAAACATGGGCGTCTCTCCTTTCCAAATTTGGGAATGAAAAACCCGCAACCATCATGTTGCGGGAAGTGGATGCGGCCTGGGCCGTTGAAAGCTGCGCTTTCGTCCGCTTCCCTACGGTAGGATGACCTACACAGGTTCCAAGGGTCGGGCCGAAGCCCCTCTCAGCAGCAGAGCCCAACGGCCCTCGCTACCCCCCTAGCGGTGGATGGGATTTTCGTGTATGATGGTATCAAAGGAAAGCGCGTTTGTCAAGGAGTGGAAAGGCATGAATCACTTTTATGCATACATCAACCGGCTGAAGCTGATCCGCCGCTGGGGCCTGATGCACAACACCGTACCGGAAAACGACATGGAGCACAGCATGCAGGCCGCCCTGATCGCCCATGGGCTGGCGGTGCTGGGCAAGACCCGATATCAGCGGGACATTGATCCCCAGCGGGTGCTGGCCATGGCGCTGTATCACGACGCGGGGGAGGTGATCACCGGGGATTTGCCCACGCCGGTGAAATACCAGAACCCCAGCATCCAGGACGCCTATCAGGATCTGGAAACGCTGGCCAATCAGCAGCTTCTTGCCATGCTGCCCAAGGACATGCGGGAACAGTACCGGGCCTATCTGGTTCCGGACGAAAAGAGCTATGAATACCGGCTGGTGAAGGCGGCAGACCGGATCTGTGCGTATCTCAAGTGCGTGGAAGAGCAGAAAATGGGCAACCGGGAGTTTGACCAGGCGCGCATCACGATCACGGACAGCATCAACCAAAACCCGCTGCCGGAGGTGCACGCGTTCATGCGGGAGTTTGTTCCCAGCTTCTCGTTGTCGCTTGATGATTTAAGCAGGCTGCCTTCCAACCGGGAGGAGGAATAAGCATGAAGCGGTTTACCCGGCTGAGGGAGGATGGGCAGGCTGTTCTGGATGCCCAGGGGCTGGAAAGCGGCGAAGCTGCCGCACGGCTCAAGGCTTTTGAGGATTTTTATGAGCATCTGCTAACGCGAAGGCAGGAGATTCCGGCAGAGCTGGAGGCTTTGCGCCGGGAGGCGAAGGTGAAAACCGTCCGGTTTCGGGAGCTGATGACGGAGCAGATGATGAATGGGATGATCATGGATATGCTGGGGATGTTCGGGGTGAGGGAGTAAGGGATGCAAGGGGCGAAGCCCCCATGATCCCCTTCGCAGCTTCTCCCGTTACCTTCCCAGAAGCCGCTTTCGTCCGTCGTCCAAAAACCGTCCCAAATCCTGCATATTTTCCAGGGCCCGGCCGCAGCCCATGACCACGTTGTTCTGGGGGTCCTCCGCGCAGGAGCAGGGGACCTTCAGGGCATCGGCGATGGCCTCGCACAGGCCGAACATCTCCGCGCCGCCGCCGGTGAGCAAAATGCCGTATTCAAAGATATCGGCGGCCAGCTCGGCGGGGGTGTGCTCCAGCACGCCGTGGATGCTTTCGATGAGCTGCTGAAGGGGCTCGTCGATGGCCTCGGTGATATCGTCGGAGGTAATGCGCATGGTTTTGGGGAGGCCGGTGATCAGGTTGCGGCCTGTGACCTCCATGTAAAGCTGGTCGGCGCGGGGGATGGCGGAGCCGATGTTGATCTTCAGTTCCTCGGCAGTGCGTTCGCCGATGAGGAGGTTGTGCTTGCGGCGCAGATGGCGGATGATGGCATCGTCAAAGCGGTCGCCGCCGGTTTTGGCGCAGTCGCTGACCACGACCTTGCCAAAGGAGAGCACGGCAATGTCGCTGACGCCGGCGCTGATGTCCACAATCATGGTGCCGTAGGCCTCGTCAATGGGCAGACCCGCGCCCAGGGCCGCAGCCAGGCTGCGGTCCAGAAGCTGGGTGCGGCGCATGCCCGCGTCAAACATGGTGGAAATGATGGAGCGCTTCTCCATCTCGTTAACGGAGGTGGGCAGGGACAGCACGGCCCGGGGGCGGGCAAACATGTGCTTGCCTACGGCCTTTAGCACAAAGCCCTTGAGCATAAAGCTGACCAGCTCATGATCGGAGATCACGCCCTCCCGCAGGGGGCGGATGGCCAGAATGTTGCTGGGGGTGCGGCCAATCATCCGGCGGGCTTCGTCACCGAAGGCCAGGATGTCCCGGGAGTCCCGGTCGATGGCCACAACGGTAGGCTCCCGCAGCACAATTCCCTTCCCCTTCATGTAGATGAGGATGTTGGATGTGCCCAGGTCAATTCCAATATCGTTGGTAGCTGCCATGCTTCGACCTCGACCCCTTTTGCGATTCATTGCCCAATGGGCATACAACGCGTGTATTCGCCGCCGGTGGCGGAATTCCTTCTTTTCAGGGCTTCATCCGCCGCTGCTCCCGGTACTTGTGGCGCGTGGCTTCGCCGCCCCGCAGGTGGCGGACGGACTTGTTGTACAGCAGCACCCGCTGCACCTGCTGGGCCAGGGCGCTTTGTACCAAGGGTAGCCGCTCGCCCATGTCCTTATGCACGGACGACTTGCTCACCCCAAACTTCGCGGCAGCCGCCCGCACCGTGGCCCCCGTTTCCACAATGTATTGCCCGATGTGGATGCATCTTTCGGCAATATGATCGTGCATGGATATCCCTCCAAGCGTTTTGGAAAGGATATGCCGGCAAAGGGGGGAATAGGCATGGACCGGGCCTATTCGTAGTCCACGCGGGTGAGTTCCAGGCCCTGCGCCGGGCCCGTGGGGCCCAGGGACAGGCGGCTGCCGGAAGCAAGGGCGGCGGCAAAAACATCCGGGGGGAGCTTGCCCTGCCCCACCTGGATCAGGGTTCCCGCGATGATGCGCACCATGTTGTATAAAAAGGCATTGCCCCGCAGATGGAGGGTCAGCCAGGGCCCTTCCCGGGTGAGGGTCGCTTCCTGGATGGTTCGCACGGTGGTTTTGGCCGTGCCTCCGGCGGCCTGGAAGGCGGCGAAATCGTGAGTGCCCAGGAGGGCGGGCAGGCTTTGCTCCATGGCGGACAGGCTGAGGGCCACGGGCACATGGGCGCAGAGATGCCCCAGCAGGGCACTGGCGTGGGGAGCGTTGTAGATGCGGTAGGTGTAGCACTTGGACCTGGCGTCAAAGCGGGCGTGAAAGTCGCCTGGAACCAGGCTGCACTCCAGAACCCGGATGTCCCGGGGCAGGCAGGTGTTGAGAGCGAAGGGGTACTTGTCCGGGGGGATGCGGGCGGCCGTGTCAAAATGGGCCCGCTGGCCCAGGGCGTGAACCCCGGCGTCTGTGCGGCTGGCGCCGGTGACGCGCACAGGCTCGCCTGTGATTTTGTGCAGCGCTTCCTCCAGCCTTTGCTGGATGCTGATGGCGTTTTGCTGAATCTGCCATCCTCCGTAGCGGGTACCGTCGTAGCTTATGGTCAGCAAAAACCGCCGGGTGCCGGGAGGCGCAGGCGGTTTTTGTAGGGGCGGAAGGGCAGTGGCGGTCATGGCAGCAACACTCCCCCGGCAATCACCAATGCCAGGAAGCCCAGGGTGAGGGCCAGGGCGTACCCGTCGGCGGGGGTGAAGCGGAGAACCCGAAGGCGGGTGCGGCCCTCGCCGCCATGGTAGCAGCGGGCCTCCATGGCCATGGCCAGGTCTCCGGCATGGCGGAAGGCGCTCACAAAGAGAGGAACCAGCAGGGGCACCATGGCCTTCACCCGGCGCAGCAGGTTGCCGCTTTCAAAGTCCGCGCCCCTGGCCATCTGGGCCTTCATGATCTTGTCGGTTTCCTCAATCAGCGTGGGAATGAAGCGCAGGGCGATGGTCATCATCATGGCCAGCTCGTGGGCGGGAAAGCGGATGACCTTGAGGGGTTTGAGCAGCATCTCGATGCCGTCGCTGAGGGATACCGGGGAGGTGGTGAGGGTGAGAACCGAGGTGCCCACCACCAGGAACACCAGCCGCATGCTGAAATGCAGCGCGGTGAAGAAGCCCTCCCGGGTGATGCGCAGCACGCCCCACTGGAGCCACACCGTTGTGCCCGCGGAAAAGAACAGGTTGAGCGCAAAGGTAAGGATGAGCAAAAAGCGCAGGGGCTTGACGGACTTGAGCATCTGCCGGAAGCGCAGCCCCGCCGTGCGGGAGGCAAGGACCAGGTAACCAAGAGGCAGAACGTACCATACCGGGCTTTTTACGCAGAACACCATGGCGATGTACAGGGCGGTGAGCAGGATTTTCGCCCGCGGGTCCAGGCGGTGAACCAGCGTGTTGCCGGGGAGGTACTGGCCCAGGGTGATGTCCTTAAGCATGGGCAGGCACCTCCTTAGGGCCGGGGCCCTGATCCTCCTTTGGGGCAGAGGGGCATCCTACAAGGCGCAGCAGATGGTCCCGCACTTCCTCCAGGGTGTACAGGTCCTTGGGCAGGTCAAAGCCCTGGGCGATAAGGGCATGGGTGAGTTCGGCCGCCTGGGGGACGCCCAGGCCGATGGATTTCAGCAGCTCCTCCTGGCCAAATACCTCCCGGGGAGTGCCGGTCATTACCAGCTTTCCGGCGCTCATCACCACCAGGCGGGTGGCCAGGGAAGCGATGTCGTCCATGTTGTGGCTGATCATGATGACGGTCAGGCCTCCCTTGGCGTGAAGGGAGCGGATCATGTCCAGGATGCTGCGGCGGCCAGCCGGGTCCAGCCCGGCGGTAGGTTCGTCCAGAATCAGCACCCGGGGACGCATGGCCAGCACTCCGGCAATGGCCACCCGGCGCATCTGGCCTCCGGAGAGCTCAAAGGGGGAGCGGTCGGCCACCTGATCGAAGGGAAGACCCACCAGGGCGCAGGCTTCCTGGACCCTTTCGGCAATCTCCGCCTTGTCCAGGCCCATGTTTTTGGGGCCAAAGGCGATGTCCTTGGCCACGGTTTCTTCAAAAAGCTGATGCTCCGGGTACTGAAACACCAGGCCCACCTTCTTGCGGACCTCCAGCAGCCGGATTCCCTTTTGGGTGATGTCCAGCCCATCCACCACAACCCGGCCCTCCGTGGGGCGGAGCAGGCCGTTCAGGTGCTGGGCCAGGGTGGTCTTGCCCGAGCCGGTATGGCCCAGGATGCCGATAAACTCCCCGTCCTGAATGTCCAGGGTCACATCGTGAATCGCTACGCTGGAGAAGGGGGAGCCTGGCAAATAGGTATGGGATAGATGCTCTATCTGGATGGGCATAGCGTCTGTTTCAGCTCCTTCACCATATCCGCGACGGTCAGGATGCCCTGGGGCAGCAGGAGGCCCGCCCGGCGCAGTTCACCGGCCAGGGCTGCCATGGGGGGCACGTCCAGGCCCAGGGCCTGCAGCTCCTCCACCTGGGAGAAGATTTCTCCCGGAGGGCCGTCCATGGCCACGGCGCCCTTGCTCAGCACCACCACCCGGTCCGCCTGGGCAGCTTCCTCCATGAAATGGGTGATCCATACCACGGTGATGCCCTTGTCCCGGTTGAGCTTGCGCACGGTGGACAGCACCTCCGCCCGGCCCGAGGGGTCCAGCATGGCGGTGACTTCGTCCAGGATCATCACCTCCGGCTCCATGGCCAGCACCCCGGCCACGGCCACCCGCTGTTTCTGGCCGCCGGAGAGCATGTGGGGGGCGGCTGCGGCATGGTCCGTCATGCGCACGGCCTTCAGCGCCGCATCTATGCGGGGGATCATTTCCGGCTGGGGCACGCCCATGTTTTCCAGGCCAAAGGCCACGTCCTCCCGGACCACAGTGGCCACAATCTGGTTGTCCGGGTTCTGAAAGACCATGCCCGCCCGCTTGCGGATATCCCACAGCAGGTCGTCGTCGGTGGTGTCCATGCCGCAGACCAGCACTTGGCCTTCCGTGGGCAGATATAGGGCGTTCATAAGCTTGGCCAGGGTGCTCTTGCCCGAACCGTTGTGGCCCAGGATGGCCACAAAGGAGCCCTTTTGAATGGTAAAGGAGACATGGTTGACGGCCAGGGGGCCCTGGGGGTCATAGCCGAAGGAAACGTCCGTCAGTTCCAGGGGATGAGTCGTTTGGGTATTTTCGCTCATGGCTGCTCCTTTGGGGGTTGGGCTGCCCAGGCGCGGGCCTGGGAGAGGTCCTGGTGAAGCTGCTCCTGGAGGGCCTCCAGGGAAGGGAAGGCGATCTCGGGACGCAGATAGTGCAGATAGGAAATGGCAAGGGTTTTGCCGTACAGGGGGTCGCCAGTATAGTCCAGCAGGTGGGCTTCCACCATGGGCTGGCCCTCGGGTACGGTGGGATGGCGGCCCTGGTTGAGGATGGCCAGGTAGGAACCGGACCGGTCCTGGCCATGAATCTCTACCCGGGCGATGTAAACCCCGTCCTGGGGGAGGGGGTGAGCGACGGCGTCGTAGGCGATGTTGGCCGTGGGAAAGCCCAGGCGGCTGCCCAGGTGCTTGCCCGGGATGACAATGCCGGTGAGCTGGAAAATGGGCGTTGCCAGGGGAATCCCTCCCTTGGGTAGAATGATGCAGAAACGGCCCTTGCATTATACAGCATTTGGGAAAGGGACGTCAAATAAAGACAGGGCTTTTTGCTCCCCTTTGCAATGGAACCACAAGATATGGTATAATGGCTTGTTAGAATAAGGGAGAGATTGAAGTTATGCCCAATACCTACGATGCCGGTAATATCCAGGTCCTGGAAGGGCTGGAAGCGGTGCGCATGCGCCCCGGCATGTACATCGGCTCCACCGGCTCCAGGGGCCTTCACCACATGCTGTGGGAAATTGTAGACAATGCCGTGGACGAAGCCATGGGGGGGTATGCCTCCCTGGTGGAGGTTACCCTGCACAAGGACAACTCCGCCAGCGTGCTGGACAATGGCCGGGGCGTGCCGGTGGACATCCATCCCACCATGAAGATTCCCGGGGTGGAGCTGATCTACACCCGGCTGCACGCGGGGGGCAAGTTCAACAACGACAATTACAGCTATTCCGGCGGCCTCCATGGGGTGGGCGGCTCGGTGGTCAATGCCCTGTCCTCCTGGATGCGGGTGGATGTATTTCGGGATTTCAAGCATTACCGGATGGAGTTTGCCAGCGGCAAGGACGCCGCCACCGGCAAGGCAGCGGCGGGCAAGCCCACAGGGCCCCTGCAGGTGCTGGGCAATACCCGCAGCCGGGGAACCCTGGTGCGCTTTATGCCGGACCCCGCGGTGTTTGAAACAGCGGAATTCAACCATGAAACCGTGGGCCGCCGCCTGCGGGAGCTGGCCTACCTGAACAAGGGGCTCAAGATCGTGTTTCATGATGAGCGCGTGAGCCCGCCGGTGACGGAGGCGGAGGAAGCCGACGAGAGGGACACAGGGGAGGAGCGGCTCCATGCCGGCACGCCGGGCACGGCCAAGGCCGCCCATGCCACCGGGTACACCCAGGAGTTCTGCTACCGGGGCGGCATCAGCGACTATGTGAAGTACCTGAATGAGGATAAGACTCCTCTGTTTCCCGAGCCCATTTATCTGGAAGGAAGCCGGGAGGATGTAATCTTTCGGGTGGCGATCCAGTATACGGACAGCTACACGGAGAATCTGTTTTCCTTTGCCAACAACATCCCCACCGCCGAGGGGGGCAGCCACGAGACGGGCTTTAAAGCCGCCTACACCAAGGTGATGAACGACTTTGCCCGCCGGCTGGGCCTTTTGAAGGAAAAGGAGAACAACCTGGGTGGGGACGATTTCCGGGAGGGCATGACCGCCGTGATGGTGGCCATGGTGAAAAACCCGCAGTTTGAGGGCCAGACCAAGGGCCGCCTGGGGAACACGGAAGTGCGGCCCCTGGTGGAGGCGATCCTGACCCAGCAGCTGACCGCGTTTTTTGAGGATTTGAAGCACCAGGAGCTGTGCCTGCAGCTGGTGGAAAAGGCCATCCGGGCCGCCCATGTGCGGGAAGCTGCCCGCAAGGCGAGGGATGTGGCCCGGGCGGGGAAGGCTCTGGAAGCTGCACCGCTGGTGGGCAAGCTGTCCAGCTGCACAGGGCGCAAGCCGGAGCAGAACGAGCTGTTTATCGTGGAGGGGGACAGCGCCGGAGGCAGCGCCAAGCAGGGCCGGGACCGCCGGTTTCAGGCCATATTGCCGCTGCGGGGCAAGCCTCTCAACGCCGAAAAGAAGCGGCTGGATCAGGTGCTGGCCAACGAGGAGTTCCGCACCGTCATCACGGCGCTGGGCACCAGCATCGATGAGAGCTTCAGCCTGGAGGGGCTGAAATACCACAAGGTGATTATTCTGTCCGATGCGGACCAGGACGGGGCGCACATCCGCGCCATCCTGCTCACCTTTTTCTATCGCTACATGCGGGAGCTGATCACCGAGGGCCATGTGTTCATCGGCATGCCGCCCCTGTACAAAATCCAGAAGGGGAACAAAGTGCAGTACGCCTACGACGACGGGGAGCTGGCCAGGCTCACCCGGGGAATCAAGGGCTATACTCTCCAGCGCTACAAGGGCCTGGGGGAGATGAACCCGGAGCAGCTGTGGGCCACCACCATGGACCCGGCCCAGCGCAAACTCCTTCAGGTGACCATTGAGGACGCTGCCCAGGCGGAGCGCCTGGTGACCATACTGATGGGGGACAAGGTGGAGCCGCGGCGGGAATACATCAGCCAGCACGCCAACTTCAACCGGGAGGACAGTTTTGGCAGCATGGTGAAGCCGGAAGGGGGCGCTGAGGCATGAGAGAGCAGGAACAACAGTCCCTGGCAGGCCAGGGAATCATTCAGACCCCCATGGAGGAGGTCATGCACAACAGCATGATCCCCTACGCGGAGCATGTGATCATGGAGCGGGCCGTGCCCCGGGTGGAGGATGGGCTGAAGCCCGTACAGCGCAGGATCCTGTACACCATGCGGGAGCTGTCCCTGGGACCGGACACCCCGCACCGCAAATGCGCCCGCATCGTGGGCGACTGCCTGGGCAAGTATCACCCCCATGGGGACAGCAGCGTCTACGACGCTCTGGTGCGCCTGGCCCAGGATTTCAGCATGCGGGGCATGCTGGTGGACGGCCACGGCAATTTTGGCTCCATTGACGGAGACAGCGCCGCCGCCATGCGCTACACCGAGGCGCGGATGACGCCCCTGGCCATGGAGATGCTGCGGGATATCGAGAAGGACACCGTGCCCTTCCGTCTGAACTTTGACGACACCATGAAGGAGCCGGACATGCTTCCCTCCCGGTTTCCCAATCTGCTGGTCAACGGGGCCAGCGGCATTGCCGTGGGCCTGGCCACCAACATCCCCCCTCACAACCTGGGGGAGGTCATCCGCGCGGTGGTGGCCCAGATCGACAACCCGGACATTACCGTGGAGGAGCTGATGCGCCTCCTGCCCGCCCCGGACTTTCCCACCGGCGGCGTGCTGCTGGACACCCCGGAGCTGAAGGCCGCCTATGCCACGGGCAAGGGCAAGCTGCAGCTGCGGGCCCGGGTGCATGTGGAGGACGGCTCCGCCGGACGCAAGCTGATTGTGATCACCGAGATCCCCTACCAGGTCAGCAAAGCGGCCATGCTGGAGAAGATTTTAAAGCTCAGCGAGGAAAAGAAAAACGCCCTGGGGGGCATCTATGACATCCGGGATGAAAGCGACCGCACCGGCATGCGGGCTGTGATTGAGCTGCGCAAGGAAGCGGACGTGGACAAGACCCTGGCCTACCTGTACAAGTACAGCGATCTGCAGGTGACCTTTGGCGTCAACATGGTGGCCATCGCTGAGGGCAAGCCCAAGCTGCTGAGCCTGCGCCGGGTGATCCGCTGCTACATCCGCCACCAGAAGAACGTGGTGACCGCCCGCACCCGCTACGACCTGGATCATGCCAGGGCCCGGGCTCATGTGCTGGAAGGCCTGATGATCGCAGTGGATCACCTGGACGAGATCATCGCCCTGATTCGCGCCAGCGAGAACCCCAAGACCGCCAAGGCGGGCCTGATGGAACACTTTGACCTTACGGAGATTCAGGCCCAGGCCATCCTGGACTTGCGGCTGCAGCGGCTGACCGGGCTGGAGATTCTGCTGCTGCGCAAGGAATATGCGGAGCTGCAAAAGCTGATTGCCAAGCTGGAGGGCATATTGGCGGACGAACGCAAGCTGCTGAAGGTCATCAAGGACGAGCTGAAGGAAATAGCCGAAAAATACGGGGAGGAGCGGCGCACCACGCTGGTGGGGGCGGACAGCGTTATTGAAGCTGCCGCCGGGGAGGAGCATGTGGCTCAGGAGGCGGTTGTGTTTTACACCCAGGCCGGCTACCTGCGCCGGATGTACCCCAAACACTACCGCAAGCTGCCCGCCGTTTCCCTGGAAAGCGGCAATCTGGAGGACGCGCCCCGCTTTTTCTTTGAAACCGACACGGACCACACCCTGTGCTTCTTCACCAATCTGGGCAACTGCTACCTGCTGGGGGTGGGGGCCCTTACGGAGATGAACCGGCCCAAGGAGCGGGGAAGCCTGCTCACCGGCGTTCTGGCGGGCCTGGAAACCGGGGAGGAAGTGGTGCAGATGCTCTGCGTCACCTCCCAGGAGCTGGCCGCCATGGGCGATTTGCTGTTTGTGACCCGGCAGGGCATGGTGAAGCGCACCGCCGCCGGGGAATACGACGTGCGCCGCCAGAAGTTTGCGGCGCTGAGCCTGAGGCCCGGGGACAGCCTGCTGGCCGTGCTGGAGCTGAACCCTGCCCTGGACCTGCTCTGTTTGAGCCGGGCCGGCATGAGCATCCGCTTCCCTACGGAGAATCTGCCCCGGATGGGTCGGGTGACCGGCGGCGTGAAGGGGATGACCCTGGAGGTGGGCGATGAGGTGTTCTGGACAGCCCAGCCCCAGGCCAATGATCAGGTGCTGCTTATCAGCGAGCGGGGCTTTGCCAAGCGCCTGCTGGCCCTGGACTTTGAGCCCCAGGCCCGGGGCGGCAAGGGCGTGAAGGCCATCTATTTCAACAAAAGCGGTTCCAATGGCACCCGCCTGGCCGGGGTGCGGCTGCTGGCGGGCGAGGGGCAGCCGGAAGGCGTGCTGGTATTCCAGCACAAGAGCGCTCCCACCCAGCTGGAGCCCGGGGAGGTACCCCTGGAGAGCAAGCAGGGCAAGGGTACGCCCTGGATTATGGCCGTGCTGGACGATGTGGTGACGGGTTTGATTCCCTGCCCCCAGAGCACAGGCCGAAGCGCCGAGGACGAGGGAGAGGACAGCGAATAAACGGACGGACAACAAAAACGGGGGAACGTAACGTTCTCCCGTTTTACTGTCTGCTTATGAGTGCATTACTGGGCCAGGGAAGCCATTTTCTTTGCCATGCGAGACTTTTTGCGGCTGGCGGTATTCTTATGCAGAATGCCCTTGGCTACGGCTTTATCAATAGCGGAGGTGGTGACAGCATACTGCGCACCGGCAGCCGTGGGATTGGCAACCAGCTCCGCGTCAAACTTCTTAATCGCGGTCTTCACCTTGGACTTCACAATACGGTTGCGAAGGTTCTTTTTCTCGCTGACCTTTACGCGTTTCATGGCGGATTTGATGTTGGGCAACGTCGTTCACCTCCTTGGTTTTCATAAATCGCAAGGGTGATTGTACCATGCATTTGGATAAAATGCAATACCCAGAAATGATTTTTTAGGAAAGGGCGGTCAGGGAAGGCATTTGCGGGCATCCCGCGGCCCCATCTTGGCTACTGCAAAAAGTAGGTTACCATATACCCCACCCGGTTGCCCACCGTCACCTTGGTCCACGCTTCATCGGGAATCATCACGGAAACCGTGGTGCCGCTGGACAGCTGGGTGAGCACATCGGCATTAAAGGAGGGGCTGGAGCGCAGGTTTACCTTCAGGCCCTGGGGATGGGCCACCTTCATGGTGGGGGTCTTGGGCAGGTTGTGGAGCTTGAGATAGCTGGTCATCACATAGCCGGACAGGCCGGTTTCCTCCACGGTGACGGCGCTCCACTCAAGGCCCTGGGCGTTCACGGTCAGCCGGATGCCGTTGTAGAGTTTTGCCAGCACCTGGGAGCTGGTGTCTGGGGCAAAGCGCAGATTGAGGGCCTGGGTGGCGCGGGGGTTGTTTACCACCGCGTAGGCGTAGGCGGGCCCGCCCTGATCTTCGGCGGCAATGTCCTTGGCGGAGCGCAGGCCCTCCACCAGGTAGTCGCTGCTCATGAAGCCCACATAGCCGTCGATGCTCACCTTCCACCAGCCGGTGCCCTTGAGGAGCACCATCACATAGCGGTCGCCGGCAAACTGGCGCAACACGGAATACCCGGAACCGGGGCCGCTGCGCATGTTGATGGCGGTGTTGTTGGGGGTTTTGATGGTGGCCACGGTGGAACTGGACAGGCCGCTGATGATGCGCACATAGTCGTCGTCCACATAGCCGGTCTGGCCGTTGATCTGCACGCGGGCCCAGCCGCCGCTGCGGGAGAGCACCTGCAGAGGAACGCCGTCAAAGAAGATGCCCAGCACCCGGGAGGAGTAATCGGGGGATTGGCGGAAGTTGAGGAACCGGCCGCCATTGCGGTTGTCCACGATGGCGATCTGGCCGTAGGCCTGGGGCCCCTGGTTTATATAGTTCTTGCTCATATAGCCCCGGCGGCCGTCCGGGGTGGTAACATAGTAGAAGTTGTTTTTGCTGCCGGTGATGGAAAGCCAGGTGTCCCTTTTGTAGGTGCCCAGCAGGCCGGAGGTGGAACTGGCGCCGGAGCGAAGGTTGAGGGAGTTGGTGTTGTAGATCACGCCAAAATCCGCTGCCAGGGCGCTGCTCACCGTCACCATACACAGCAGCACCAAAAGCAGGACCGTCCCTATTCGTTTGTATCCCATGGGCTGTGCAGTGTGTTTCATGCCGGTGGCCTCCTTATCAAATGAATGATTCCCACGTACAACAAACGTTCCATCTCATGGGTTTCATCCCTGAATATGGAGGGACGGCCTGGCATTTTTTGGAAATCTTACCGCCGTTTTTCGTACCGGGGAAGGGCCAAAGCCCGCTGCACCGCCTGGGCTGCAAGCTCCTGCCAGTTTTTGGCGGGGGAGGGCGCGGGCATGCCAAAGCCAAGCAGCAGGAAGAACTCCACGGTGCCGCCTGTGCCGGTGATGGGGCTGTGGGTGACGTCCAGCACCGTGGTGCCTTCCTGAGCCCCCAGGGTGGATATCAGTTCCAGCAGCAAGGGCGCGTAGTCCTCCTCCCGCAGGGTGCCGGTGCGACGGGCCTGAGGGTCGTCAATCTCAAAGAGGGGCTTTACCAGGCAGATCAGCTCCCCCTGGCCCTGCATGATGGCCCGGAACTGGGGCACAGCCTTCACCAGGGACAGGTAGCTGAGATCCGCAGTACCCAACGTAGGTGCGGGGGAGAGGGAGAGCAGCTTTTCGTCCCCCAGGTTGGTGCGCTCCAGGTTGACCACCCGGGGATTTTGGGCAAGGGAGCCTGCCAGCTGCCCAAAGCCCGCCTCTACGGCGTACACCAGGCCGGCCCCATGCTTAAGGAGGCAGTCCGTAAATCCTCCGGTGCAGGCCCCCGCATCCACGCAGCAGCGGCCTTCCACCAGGACTCCAAAATCCTTCAGCGCACCCTCCAGCTTGTACCCGCCCTTGCCCACGTATTTTTCATCCAGGCCGCGCACAGAAAGGGGAGCGTCCAGGGGAATCCGCTGGCCGCCGGTGCGCACGGGCACGCCGCCGCAATAGACCGCCCCGCCCAGCAGATAGGGCAGGGCGGCATCAGGGCTGTCAAAGAAGCCTTCCGCCAGCAGCCGCTGGATGGCCGGAACCTTCTTCATAGCAGATCTTCCATTTTTTCCAGGGGCAGCCACTCCAGCACCCGCTGGATGTGGGTGTCCCAGAAATCCCAGGTGTGGGCTCCGGGCTCCCTGTGGTACTCGATGCACAGGCTTTCCCCGAAGTCCCGGTGGAAGTGGTCGTTGGCGATGAGAAGCTCGTCCGTGGTGCCGCAGGCCATGTACAGCGCCGGAGCCTCATCCGGATTTTCGGCCAGCCTGGCCGCCAGGTTCCACAGGTTGTTGTCGCCGGCCAGGAACTCCTTTTGGGTGCCGAAGGCGTCCTCCATCTCCTTGACGAAGGCTTTGTTCTCCATGTGGTAGACCTCCTGCATCTCCAGCGCCCCGGAGAGGTTGGCGGCGGCAGCGTAGCGGTCCGGCAGACCCAAGGCCAGCCGGAAGGCCCCATACCCGCCCATGGACAGCCCGGCCACGAAGCGGCCCTCCCGCTCCCTGGAAAGGGGGAAGATGGTTTCCATGGCCTGTGGGAGCTCCTGGCTGACATAGGTGAAGTACCTGGCCCCGTGGGCCATGTCCGTGTAGAAGGAGCGGTTGACAGCGGGCATCACCACGGCCAGGTAATAGGGCCAGATGTAACGCTCGATGGAGGAATACCGCATCCAGCCGGTGTGGTCGTCGGTAAGGCCGTGGAGCAGGTACAGGGTGGGAAGGGGCTTGTTGATTTTGCGGATTTTTTCCGCTTCAGGCAGCAGCACATTGACCGAGGTTTGAATGCCCAGCACCTGGCTGGAACAGTTCAATTGAAGAAACATGGTTTGCCTCCTTTTATGATACGCCCCCAAAGGGCTTTTGCCGGGGAGCGGATTGTGATATCATGGCCATAATATGATGCGCAGGAGGGAACAACATGCCCGCAATTGAGGTTTTCTTTGACCATACCTGCCCCTACTGCTACCGGGCCCATGGTGAAATCATGGAGCTGGCGGAGGAGTTTCCCGAGATTCAGCTGCAATGGATGCCGGTGGAAGCCCATCCGCGCCTGGAGGAGCCTTGGCACAAGCCCTATGAGGACCTGGCCGTGCAGGGGGCCCTCTTTGTGAAGGCTGCGGGCGGGGACGAGCTGGCCTATCATGAGCGGATCTACCGGGCGCATTTTGTGGAGCGCCGGGCTGTGGACAGCATCGATGTGCTGACGGACTGCGCCGGGGAGCTGGGGTATGACCCCCAGGAATTCCGTGCGGCGCTGAAGGAGGGCCGGTATGCCGCCCGGCAGCGGGAGGCCAACGAATATGCCTACTGCCGGCAAGGGGTTTGGGCCGTGCCCACTTTTGTGTGCGGGGACAAGCGCCTGGACGCCGCGGAGGGCATTGGGGTCACCCGGGCGCAGGTGAGGAAGCTGTTTGAGGCTTGCCGGGAAGGCTGAGCCCCAGGGAGGTCGCCCTTACGGGTCCAGCCCCCCCAGCGTATCCCGCACATATCCAGCCAAAATGGCAACGATGCGGGCGTTGCGGCCGCCGTGGGCCACGATGACATCGGCCAGCTCGATATAATTGCGGATATAACGGTCATACATGGGCTTAACGGTGGTGAGGTACTGGGCGGAGATGTTGTCGATGGCCCGGCCCCGCTCGTTGATGTCCCGGGTGATGCGGCGCAGGAGGCAGATGTCCGGCTCCACGCTCATGTAGAGTTTGAGGAACATCAGCTCGCAAAGGCGCTCATCGTGAAATACATGGATGCCCTCGATAATCAGCACATCCGTGGGATAGACCAGCTCGCTGCTGTCGGCCCGGCGGTGCTGGGAATAGTCGTAGGCCTTGCGGGTGATGGGCTTGCCTGCCAGCAGGGTTTCCACATCCCGAAGCACCAGGTCATGATCGAAAATGCGGGGTTCGTCGTAATTGAGCAGGGCCCGCTCCTCAAAGGAAAGATGGGCATGATCCCTGTAGTAGGAATCATGGTTGAGGATCATGGCCCCTGGCCCGATGGCCTGGCACAGCTCTTCTGCCAGGGTGCTTTTCCCGCTGCCGCTTGCCCCGCAGATTCCAATGACCAGCATGCTTTCAGCCCCCTTTGCTTTTATCACGATACCCGAAATGGGCGGGGGTGTCAAGGGAAAAGGTGGGAGAAAATGGGGCGCGGAAAATGGATGCGGGAATGATTGTGAAAAATTTTTCATAGTCTCTTGACGACAGAACAAAACATATTTATGATACATAACGGTGTTATTTAATATGACACCGTTATTGTGAGTGGGAAGGGGGAAGGACATGGCCCGGGAAGAGCAAAAGCAGCGGAGCGAATCGGTGCGGCAGGCCATATTGGATACGGCACTGGAAATTGCCCAGGAGGAAGGCTTTGAGGCCCTTTCCGTACGGAAGATCATCCACAGGATGGGCTACTCCACCGGCGTTGTCTATCATCATTTTCGGGATAAACACGAGATCATCGATGCCATTGAAGCGTCGGAATCGGAGAAGATGCGCGGGCGGATTGAAAGGCTGCTGGACGATTCCCAGGACATCGTGGACAACATGACGGCAGTGTTTCATGAGATCATGCTGCTGGCCCTGAGGGAGCCGGAGAAGTACAACCTGATTGTGCTGCGCAAATTCAGCCGGCAGACCCAAAGCCGCCCCCAGTGGACCCACTATATCGCCCAGGGCCTTCAAAAGGGAATGGAGGCAGGCCGGCTCCGCCGGATGGACGCGGAGCAGGCGGCGTTTTCCCTATGGAGCTCCTTTGTGGGATTCAACCTGATGATCTCCTGTTCTCAGGGCCTGACGGCCCAGCAGGCGGAGGCACTGTTTCAAACCCAGCTTCAAATAATTCTAAGGGGGATTTTGCATCATGAGTAATATTGGAATCGTTTACGCCACCATGACAAAGCACTCCGCAAAGCTGGCCAATGCCATTGGCCGGGCGCTGCAGTTGCAGGCGGAGGATATCAAGAATGGACCCCAGTGCAAGGGGCTTGACCTGCTGTTCATCGTGGGAGGAATCTATGGCGGCCAGAGCAAGCCGGAGCTATTGGAATACGTGAAGGGCTTGGACAGCCAGGCGGCAAAGCGCGTTGCGCTGGTTACCTCCTGCACGTCAAACAAGCAGGGGCAGGAGGGCGTGCGCGCGCTTCTTACGGAAAAGGGCATCCAGGTGGTGGATGAGTTTATCTGCCGGGGCAGCTTTCTGTTTATGGGCTTTGGGCATCCCAACCGGGCGGATGTGGAGAATGCGGTGCGTTTTGCGTGCTCCCTGGCGGGGAAAGCGGGCATACCGGCATGAAAAAGCATTGGAAGGTGCCAGTAATCATCCTGGGAGTTTTCGTGCTGGTGCTTGCCGGCCTCTATGGGTGGATGACCCTCACCGCCCAGCGGCAGCTGGCAGCCATCACCTATGAAAAGGTGGATATGGCCCGGGTGGCGGACGGCGTTTACCAGGGGGAGACAGACGCCGGGCTGGTGTCGGTGAAGGTGGCAGTCGGCGTGGAAAACCATGCCATCCGGGAGATCCGCATCCTGGAGCATCAAAACGGCATGGGCAGCGGGGCGGAATCCATCGTGCAGACGATGATCGAAAAGAATGATTACGCGGTGGATGCCGTAAGCGGCGCGACCCTTTCCAGCGAGGCCATCAAAAGCGCCGTCAGCAAAGCGCTTTATGCCGGACAGGCAAAATGAGGACAGGAGGATATGCCGATGATTGAGAGAAAATCCACTCCCAAAAGGGCGCTTAGGATTGTGCTTTTGGCCGTATGCGTGCTGATACTCCTGGTTGCCGCAAGCTTTGCACCCACTTTGTTTGTGAAAACCGGCGGGATGAAAGAGCTGAAAGGCCGGTACATCACAGTCTATTATGAGAAGGAAGAAGCAGTGGCGCGGGATGTGTTTGCGCTGGCGGACGGGCAGAGCGAGCGCATCGCCAAGGCCCTGGGCTTTGAGGGCCCCCAGGATATCCGCATGTACATCTATGACCGGCAGAGCACCTTTCAAACCAGGAAATATGGGCTGATTGCTTTGCTGCTGAACCTGAACTGGTACATTGGCGACAACCGGGGCAGGGATGTGCTGCTGACATCCCCCGCGGAATCCGGCACGGCCCACGGCTACGAGGAGATCAAACAGGCCGCCATCCATGAAATGGTGCACGCCTACAACTCCATCCTGAGCAAGAGGATGCCCCTGTGGATCAACGAGGGGCTGGCGCTGTACCTGACCAACGGAGACCCGCCCAGGAACCTGTACAGCACCAGCAACGTGCCCAGCCTCGCCCAGACCCATACCGCGAGCCCGCTGGAGTTTGCCAACATGGGCGGGTACCATTTCGCTCATACCTACATTGAATACCTGGACCAGACCTTTGGCTGGGAGGCTGTGCTGACACTGGCAAAGACAAAGGACCCCCAGGCCGCCTTTGGGATGGACGAAACCCGCCTGTATGAGGGCTGGATCGATTTTTTGAAGGAGAACTACAGCGCAGGCATGTGAGATCCATCCGATGGATTGCATGCGCTCTTTCCTGACCGCCCGTGCTTTGGCAAGTTTCACACAGGCCGGCACCCGCCGCATATCCTGTAATGAGGTCTGGCTGTCTCATTACATGATTTGACGGAAAGGTGATTTTATGAACAATCAGGGACCGGCAAGAACATGCCCCAACGGGCAAATGGCCTATACCATCCAGGCGCGGGATACATTTTTCTCTCTTTCCAGGCGGTTTGGCGTGAGCCTGCAAAGCATCATGGACGCGAACCCCGGCGTGAACCCCAACAATCTGGTGATCGGGCAGGTAATCTGCATCCCCGTCGCCGACCCCGGTCCGCCGGTCTGCCCGGCAGGCTCCTTTTCCTATACCATTGTGGCCGGTGATACGATCTTCGCCCTGGCGCGGCGCTTTGGCGTAACCCAGCAGAGCATCCTGGCGCTGAACCCGGGCCTTGACCCCAACAGCCTGCGGGTTGCGCAGATCATCTGCATCCCCGGCCAGGCGCCTGGCCCCACGGAATGCCCCGCAGGTTCCTTCGCCTATACCATTGTGGCCGGTGATACCATCAATGCCCTGGCGCAGCGGTTTGGCGTTACCCCGCAAAGCATTCTGGCGCTGAATCCGGGCGTGGTGCCAACCAACCTGCGGATTGGCCAGATCCTCTGCATTCCCGGCCAGGCGCCCTCCGCGTGCACCTGCGAACAGAACCTGACCGCGGCCAACCGGAACATCACCCTGCTGAGGGAGGAGAGCGGCGCCCAGATCTTTGCGGATATGACCTATGGCACTTCCACCGCGACCACGGTGGCCACCACGGTGACAACGGCGGGAATCCGCTTTGCCGCAGCCGACGAGACCTTTGCCGGCGATTACACCTGCCGCTTCACCCAGGGCATGGCGTATGCCTTCTTCATGGACACTGCCAACGGCAACGAGACAAACCTTGTGGTGCGGGATAATTTTGGCGTGTGGCATAGTTTTGCGTAGTGCGCGGGCGCTGCGCAGGAATTACTGATTTTGTTTTGGACACAGGCAGGCATCCGGGGCGGCGTGGGAGGGGTATGCCGCCCCGGATGTTTGTTTGATGAGAAATGAAGAAGTGCAGCAATAAATCCTTTCGGAGACTGTCGGATACTACGCCCAGGCCCATCCAATTGACTCGTTCGTCAACTGGACGCAGGAAGGTGCTGCGTTCTCCACTTCTGAGCGGATCGACCTTGCAGCAGGCACAGGCTATAACCTGATCGCGCACTTCCAAAGGGCAGTGCCCACCCCTGTGCCAAAACCGATGCCGCGGACCGGAGACGATTCTCAGCCCGGGTGGATGCTTGCGCTTGCGATTCTCTCCGGCGTGGGAATGCTGGGGCTGGCGCTGAGCAAACGGCTGAAGCAGGGAAAGAAGGCACGATGAGTTTGCCTGCGCATGTGAGCGCCTCTTAGGCCTGTGCTTCGATGGGGATAGGCCTAAGAGGCTATTTTTATGAGCAATTTTTCTGCAAAAAAGCTGCGCTGCCGGTGTTGCTTTTTTTTTGTATTTATGATAAATTCTTAACAATGCGGCAAAAAAGCCGTAAAATAAAGGAGGAGACCCTTTGAGAAAAATCGTTGTCTGGCTACTGATCGGAATCATGATGATGTCCTGCCTGCCCGCTTTTGCGCAGGCGATGACCCCCGGTACCTATGAAGGCTCTGTACCCGGTTACCATGGCGACATCAAGGTGAAGGTTACCGTTGATAGTGAAAAGATTACAGCCATCGAAATCATTGAGCATAGCGAAACCGCCGGTATTGGCGAAGCAGCCCTGCCCATGCTTGTGGAAGCTGTTTTGAATAACCAGACCGTTAACGTGGATACCATCAGCGGCGCGACCGTGACCACCACTGCCTTCAAGGATGCTGTGACAGCCGCCTTGACCGCCGCCGGTGCGGACATGGGCCTGTTTACGGCTTCCGTCGTAAAGGGAGAACTGAAGGAAGAAACCCTGAACGCGGATGTAGTGATTGTGGGTTCCGGCGTTGCCGGCCTGACGGCTGCTTCCTATGCCCAGCAGCAGGGAGCGACCACCATCCTGCTGGAGAAGACCGGCCTGATTGGCGGTGCTTCTGCCATGGCTGGCGGCGGCACAAAGGTAATCGGCTCCAAGATTACCCAGGCGGACAGCGACTTTGAAGCGGACCGGGCCCAGTTTATCTCCGACATGCTGGCCAACGGTCACAACAACAACCATCTGCCCACCGTTGAAATCTATGCGGACACCATCGGACCCGCCTTTGACTGGGTAATCTCCGAGGATGGCGCGGCCGTTCCCTACACCACTAAGTTTGAAGGCCGGGGCGCCGGCGTTGCTGCAGCCCTGAACAGGTCCTACGAAAAGTTTGGCGGCAAGCTGCTGCTGAACACTCCCGCCACGGAGCTGATTGTGAATGACGGCGTGGTGACCGGCGTGATTGCCCAGGGCCCCGATACCCTGTACACGATCAATGCCAAGGCTGTGATTCTTGCCAGCGGCGGCTATGGCGCCAACGATGACCTGGTGCCCGAAGAGTACCTGAGATATGTGTATGCCGGCCACGCCGGCGCTGAAGGCGACGCCATCACCATGGTGGAAGGCCTGAACGCTGATCTGATCAACATGCAGTTTATCAACACTCAGCCCAACTCCATGATCCTCCCCTCGGGCCTTGGCCAGTACTGCAACCCCGGCGTGAGCAAGGCTTATGCTCTGGGCGGCTTCATGGTGAACCAGGACGGCGTGCGCTTTGTGAATGAGAAGACCAACGCCTGGGATATCATGCAGGAGATGAAGAAGAACGACTTCCAGTACCTGGTGATGGACCAGGCTGCCTTTGACGGCTTCAACGAGGGCATGACCGGCTCCGCCATCTACACCATGGAAGACGTTGCTGCCTGGCTGCAGGATGATTACACCGGCCAGCCCAAGATGTATACAGCGGAGAGCCTGGAAGCCCTGGCTGCCAAAATGGGTGTGCCTGCCGACGCTGTGCTGGCTTCCGCGAAAGCCTTCAATGAAGTGGCTGCTGTGGGCGGTGACGACGAGTTTGGCCGTAACCTGACCGCTGCCCAGTCCACCGAGGGCCCCTTCTACGCCCTGCAGATGCACATCCGTTACTACGCATCCCTGGGCGGCCTGCATGTGAATGATGACTGCGCCGTGCTGAATACCGCGCAGGAGCCCATCCCCGGCCTGTACGCAGCCGGCGAAGTGATTGGCGGACTGCAAGGCGATGTGTACATGGGCGGTTCTCTGTTTGGCTGGGCCATTGCTTCCGGCCATCATGCGGCTGTGTCTGCTGTGGAATCTCTGGCAAAGTAAAGGACATACTTTCTGATAGATTTATGCTGGGGCTGGCATCTGAGGATGTCAGCTCCTTTTTTATATGGAGTACCGTCGTTCAAAAAG
>Ga0123335_1003371_pt1 | contig 22252 bp, 13 predicted proteins | sample BiotimSIPDNA_2_FD_89707 | JGI IMG/M metagenome (GOLD analysis project Ga0123335, IMG submission 89707) | Anaerobic biogas reactor microbial communites from Washington, USA - Biogas_R2 time_0 SIP DNA | ecosystem: Engineered > Bioreactor > Anaerobic > Unclassified | place: Washington, USA...
GTTGCGGACCGGATTCATTTCTTCTTGGATATTTCAGAAGACTCATGAAAACAAAACCATCCTTGACTCTGGAGCTGGACAGTCATACTGCTGATGCAGGTGTTAATACCAGAATAGAGGCTTATATTGATATAATAGAAAGATTCCGCAATTCATCATCTGCAAAGAAACAAAAGAGCGGTTTCACTCCTGCATTTATTAAAATGTATCATGGAGCTCCGGTGTTTATTTCTACACAGGGTAAAAAGTTTCAACTTGGTCATCCATCTGTGCATCTTCTGTTCCCATCAATGGGAAGACTTACCAGTGAGTTGGTTGCATCAGTTTTTAAGGGATCGGGAATAAGAGCCTCCGCATTGCCGGTTTATGATCAGGAGGTACTTAAAACCGGACGGGCAAATACATCATGCAAAGAATGCCTGCCTCTGATTCTTACTACGGGGGGTTTGATAAATCATCTTAAAAACCGGCAAAAAAAGGATGAAAATCTGGTTTATTTCATGCCTACATGCGGCGGGAATTGTAGGTTTACACAGTACAATGTATACTTGCGTAAATATATACAGGATAACAGAATAGAAAACGTGGCACTGTTAAGTTTAACAAATGAAAACGGGTATGCCGGTCTGAAGACATCTGATGCGCTGAATGTCCTGAAATCAGTTATTATTACCGATTGTATGGAGGACATTAAAAATGCGCTTCTGGTTCTTGCATGTGACAGGAATCAGGCTATGGAAACATTTGAGAAACAGTGGGAAAGGTTGCTTGAATTATTCAGTTCAGGCAATTCTAAAAAACTATATAAATTATTGAATCAGGTAGCTGAAGAACTTGCTGAAATCCCCCTTAAATATCCGCTTTCCCAGGCAAAGGTAGTATCCCTTATGGGAGAAATTTTTGTAAGACGTGATTATTTTTCCTGCAAGGATATTATAAGTAAATTGGCGGTGCGTGATATATTAGTACGGCGGGCACCTGTTCTGGAATGGCTTATGTATTGTGATTTTAATGTAGAAAAAGGAATTTATGAAGCGAAATTCAATGTAAAAGAGTATTTACAGTTTCGTACAAAAACAATTCTTCAAAAAACATATGAAAAAAAGATCAAAAAAATATTGTCAAAATCCGGTTTGTACCATTATGAGCCAATTGACATAGACACAACGATGAAATATGGAAACAACTTTTTTGATTTGAGACTGACCGGAGAAGCGATTCTGGTTGCGGGCGCTTTTTTCAAGGATATTCTTCATTCGATGCATGGGGCAATATCTATAGGACCTTTTGCATGTATGCCTACGAGGGTTATTGAATCTGTCATGTCTTCTGAAGCTACAGTTGAGAACAGGGATGTGCTTGCAGGTGAAAAAGAAAAATATAAAAATATAACGACATTACCGTTTTTGTCGATTGAAACTGATGGAAGTCCTTTTCCTCAGATTGTTGATGCTCGTCTGGAAGCATTCTGTCTTCAGGTTGAAAGAGTTCACAAACTGGTTAATGAAACAGTGGAAACGAAAAAAAACAATACACAACTGTTTCAGGGGCAACACAGCAAAATTTCAATACGATCTGATACAGCGAAGGTAATATAATTATTTAAAGGTCAGTATTAAAATTCGAAACAGGACTGAAGGAAAACTCGATTCGCCAATTCGCAAACGTTATGTTAATAATGTTTCATTCCGGTAACAGAAAAGAAAGAATGCGGCTCTCTGATTTCTCAGTTTGGTATGATTATATATCTGCCGGGAAAGCGTAATGGAAAGGTGATTCAGCAGATACAACTTCTCACTGAAATACAAGCGGCAGATCGAATTGAAAAACGCGCTGGATAATGTGCTTTGTAAAATCAGATTAACATATGTTATCGTTATTATCTTCTGCTTACTCCAATTTTTATCATTTTTTTCCAGACGTCACTGTTATTTTTTTTGATGGTAATAATTCCGGCATAAGTTCCCGATCCGACTAATCTTCCAAAATGGTTTCTTCCATTCCATTCATAATCAAATTTACCATTTGAGATTTTCATATCTGCATAATTAACTTTGTTCCCAACTGCATCAAAAAAAGTTATTGATGAGGAATATTTAGTGATATCGAATGATGCGAAGGGAAAAACCTGTATGATTACGGATTGATTTTTCAGTATTGGATTCGGTCCGCAATTTACACGCCACTCATGCGCAGGTTCAATTACCTTTAGTAAAACAGGTCTGTTTTTTGGATTTAATTGAACATTTCCGATTGTATCACTCAGGTGTGCGGAGGTATCAATTCGTACAGTATCACCTGTTGAAGGTATGATAAAATCCGGCACTATTGCATCGACCAGAAACAGGTATTGTTCTCCTTTGTATCTGTTGAAACTGAGGGTGAGTTTATATCTGTCTGAGTTGCTCGAAAAGGTAAAAGGGTGGTTCCCAAAATGTTGTACGAATTCTGAAAAGGTTACAACGAGAGTGTCAGGTTTATGGTCACCGGTTTCAAGGTATTTTCCGGGAATCAGAATTGCTGATGTAATAACCGGAGATGCCTTGTCTTGTGCATAAGAATTTCTGGTAACCCCCGGAACTGCCTTGAAATATACAGACAGATGCATCAGCCCCCCGGTTAGCGGAATATTGCCTCTTACAGATTCGTTTGTATGAATAATTATAGAAGTATCATTTTCGGTAATAAAATCTGAAGTAAAAAGAATATGGTGTTTGAGGTTCCAGTAGATCCGAATTGAATCAAATTCAAAAAGATCAATCTTGCGTTTAAAATTGATTGTAATCTTATCAATTAATCCATCAGCATCAATATCCTGATAGAATGATGAACTGACAGGTGCTGCTCCGGGTTTGAATCCCAGCACAACAGAAGGGTTAAGTTCATGAGGCAGGTTTTGATTGAGATCTGCAATAGTTCCTCCAGAATTACCTGGAACCAGGCGAAGTTTGTCACCTGAAAGCGGTCTGTTGTTGCCTGAGGGTGAAAGTATAACTGAAAAAGAGGAGTCATTAAATAAATTAATGATACTAGAAATGTCCAATGGAACAGTATCCAGACTTTCTGCCTTGATAAGAAGAAGCTGCATGCCTATGATTGTTGCAGGAAAAACGTTTTCAGAAAAAGTAAGAAAAAGTATGTCTGCCTCAGTGCCATCATTTTCAAGTACCTCTGCCTGGATTAACCCTGGACCAACACCATCTGAAAACTCTTTTGTGTGGGTTTCAATTTCATCATCTACGCTGACCTCAATTGTTACACTGCCTGTTGGTGTACCGTCTATTCCATACTGAGACTGGAATGGAATCGAAAGTGATTGACCATTTAAAGTGCATAGATCGGAATCTACCTGATACTGCTGTCCTTCATAATTTATAATAACTGATGTCAGATACTGACCGGTTTGAAAAGTATCGCTTAATGTTATATGAAGAAGGTCTGGAATAATATCACCATTATTATCTGACATGGTTGCCATATTGATTATGGGCCAGTTTGGTTTGGCATATACCATAACATATACGGAATCTGACAGCAGGCTGTCCTGGCTGACTGTAATCCAGCCGTTTCCGGTTTTACTTTTTACTATGATTTGTTGTGAAGGGTCGGATTCTGACGGGATCAATGAAAAAGCATTATTGTCATTATTGGTCCAACTGGCAAAATCGGCGATTTGAATATATTTACCGGAAGGATCTCGAATTACAGAGTAAATTTTAATAGAATCGGATTCTATGGGTATAACAATTGTATCTACATTTGCATCATTATTTTGATCAAATTCAGTAGAAGTGGTCAGGATATCAAGGTGGTGAGGATTAGGTTCGATATAAAAAACAAGATAACCTGTTCTCTCTTCATTTACACTCGATTTAAAAATTATCCGGTATTCGCCATAAACAAGACCATTAATTTTGCTACTGTCGAGAGTTATTCTATATTTATTTTCGTCAACAATCAGACCATCAAAATGTGTTCCTGGAGTTAACCGAAACAGGGAATCACCAGGAAATTGTGGACCTTCAAGATAAAAATCTACCCTGGCCGGCCCTTCTTCATCTATCAACCGGGTTGTTCCACATCCCTGTTCTTCACTTACAATTCTTTGCCATATATCATATTGAAATTGACCATTTCCATTATCTTTTTCTTTATAATAGAGTTCATCGCTGTTTTTGATATCCATTGATGTTCTTAAGAGAAAGTTTGCGCCAACCGGATTTCTTTCAGCATAAAAAATATCCATTGTATAGGTTTGACCATCAACAAGTCCAAGCCGGTTTTTTTCTCTGTCGAGCAAAAGAGTATCAGCAGCTCTTTCGTGAAGTCCACCCAGGTCGATTGCCAGAGTGTTATTTACGAATATCCAGACATCATCATCACCTCTGAAATAAAAGGCCAGTTCTGCGCCTTCGTGATAGATGAACTGTAAGTGCATCTCCATTGTAAAATGGAAATTGTGTTCAACTTCACGGCTGTCTTCATACTTGATATTGTTTGGATTATCAAAATCATCAATAAGAAAAAAGCCTCCTATCCAGTCTGAATCATATTCCCATAACCCGTCATCACCTTTTCTGAGTTCTATATCTACACATATTTCATTAGTGGTTCCATCTTCAAAAGTTATTGTTTCATACCAGGATTCTAATTCTTCAGCGTTTCTGGCTGAGCTGTTTGGATTTCTTTTGGGTTTGTAATCTGGTTCACTGAGGTTTGGAAGAATCATTCCTGTGGAGTCTCCTCCGCTCATTCCGGTTGGATTATTAAAGAAGCTTATATCATCCTGTTTCCAGTCCCGAAAGAGGCCTGAAATTTTTCGAACTCCACAATCTCCGGTTCTTCCCGGAAAGGTTGAAGTGATTGATGGAGCTCCATAAGGAAATGGGCGCGGCAGGATATAAATGGTATCATAAAGTTCAGCAGTTGACTGAAGATTAATTGGGGGACTCTTGTCAGACATTCCATCACTGGAGTAGATTTGTGTGTGAAAATAATCGGTAAATTTCAGTTGAGTAAGTCTGTCCAGAGAGCCCGCGTAATAATATATATACCATCCGCAATGTTCATCATCATGCTGCATTCTAAGAGGTGCATTGTTACCAATAATCATTTGAGGGGAATTGTCGGGCCAGGGATTAAACAGTTTAATAACTTTACTGTTTGGTGGAACATCATAGATTACAGGGGGCTGTAATGTATCAAGGATAACGATCCATAACTCATTTGTAGGGTAAAGTGCTAACATACTGTCGATGTTGAATTTATATGAATACTCGACTCTACCTACATGAAGCTGGGGACCGATCCAGTTTACAAACTGCATTACAGGGTTGTGTTGTGGAAGTGGGTCGTAAGTATAATAAAACCAACCATTTCCCTCAGATGTCATATCGGTTCCGGGATAATATCCAACAGCTTCATTTCCCTGTACTCTGAGGTTTTCTTTGCGTTCTTCAGCATTGTCATCACGCCAGGGGCTTAATACATGTATGGTCAGCTGGGCATTTATGCTATGACAAATGGTTACAAAAGCTAAAAAGAAAATGAACTTTTTCATATTTCATAATAAGATCATTTAATGTTATAAATTTCTATATTACTACATATTATAATAAGTTTTCAAAAATTCAGGAGATATTTTTAAACTTATTATAAATGAAAGCGAATTAATTAATGTAATATGCTTTCTTTTCTAACCTGGCTATCGAATTTGGTTCAGACCAGACATGCCAAAGGGGGGGTTATTGTCGGTAATGATAACCAGACTAGAATGCTTTAAAGCAGATTATAGTAAGCGACAAAAGTTTTTTCCGTAATTTCTGGCTTATAAAAAGGCATTTGTTGTTCTTATAGATGTAATTCGATGTAAATCAATGAGTTGTATAGGTCTGGTGTTTTTTAGTTAATCAATACCCTTATTTAAGTCTATAAAACATCTGCTATTCATTTCGGAAATTAATATTGCCAAATCCTTCAGTTTCTAAAAGCTTGTGAATTTAACATTACAATGAATACATTGCTGTAAATTCTTCACTGTATATATAATTTTTTTAATATCAGTCTTTTAATCATCTTTGTCTTCAGTTTCATGCAAAGCAGTATGATTATGTTACCAGTCGCATAGGCAATCCGGTCTGGTTTCAAGGAAATAGTTAAGAATCTTGAGGACAATCCGGTATCATATTAATAATCGCACTTCTGTGTCTGTCGATAGTAACCCGGTAACAGGTATGGTCGTCTGCGGCAGAGAATACCCTCAAATATAAAAAAGGCCCATTATCTTTAATTACAGTAATCTCGTTAAACATTTCCTGACCATCAGCATATGTATTATTCAAGATATTAAAAATTTCAGAGTAATCCTTTTTGTCAATTTTTTCCAGATTAATTGGAATTCTTGAGAAACTTTGAAGTTCCAATTCAGGAATACGTGTTGAAGCACATTGAAGAGTACAAAAAGCGACACACAAAATAATCAAAAAATTTTTCATTTAATCCCCCTTCAGATAAGCAGGAGTATTTTGGTATTTAGGACCATGCAGAGTGATTTTTCTTTAAGATTGCATCATATTTATATTTTAGAACAGACTCAGCTTCTGAGTGTACTAAAATGTAATTCATGTTTGCAGCTGTAAATAATATGTTATAATACATTATAAATATCAAGAAAAACCTTCTGTTTTGATTTTTTATAATCAATAAATGATGTATTTTAAACTTTTTTCCTGAATAGTAATGATTCTCATTATGACAAATGTGCACCTCAGAAAATTTTGCATTTATAAAAAAATCAGCCATATTGGTCGTATGTTCATCTTTTTTGATGTCAACATTTCAAGCATAATGACAAATTGCATTTTCCCGGTTTAAAGAATTTGAGGTTAAATTGGAAATTTCAATATTAATTTATGATCTGCTCAAGACATTTTTGCATAATCTAAGTTTTGTTTATGAAGGTTGTATCTGCTAAAGGAGTTATTGGGCAGATAAACCTGTGTTACTGTTGAAAGCAGATCGCATAATGAAAAGATTATGCATTTAAGGTTAAAGATATAAATTGCACACAAGACAGGTATAATGAATTATGAATTTCCTTAATAAAATATATTCAAATTTTAAAGAGAGATTAAATTTTATCAGTTTGGGTTCTTTTCCGACTTCAGTTCAGCACATTGATGGTATGGAAAAGGAGTTTGGAAGAGCAGGGCTTTTTATAAAGCGTGATGATTTGAGTGGAAAAATATATGGTGGAAACAAGGTTCGAAAATTGGAATATATCCTTGGTGAAGTGGTCGCAAAAGGGTATAAAATTGTGTTAACATCCGGTGCAGCAGGTTCCAATCATGTACTTGCTGTTTCGGCATATTCATCACTTCTTGGATTAAAGCCAGTATTGATGTTGTTTGCCCAACCATTTAATCCTTCAATACCTCAAAATCTGCTTGCTGATTATTTTTTTGGAGCAACTATTTATTATGATGAGAGTTGGGAGGCGCATAACAGATCAATACAAAGAATGGTAGAATATTATAAAAATCAGGATGTTCCGGTTTATGTAATTGCACCTGGTGGTTCTTCTTCTCAAGGCACAATTGGGTATGTTAATGCGGCTTATGAATTGAAATGGCAAATTGATACAAATCAGATACCGGATCCCACTGCGATTTATCTACCATTGGGTACATGCGGTACTGCAGCTGGTTTAATTTTAGGTATGAAAGCAGCGGGTGTCAAAAGCAAATTGAAAGCAGTAAGTGTTGTTCCACCCGGTATTGCAAATATGGAAAAGGTGGGAATCCTTTTTGAATCAGCCAACCGGATACTTCATGATTCAGACAAAGCGTTTCCTGTTTGTTGTTTAAAAGAAGATGATATTGAAATAGTTGATAGCTATGTTGGTTCAGGATATGGAATAACTACTTCTGAATCATCATTTGCTTCCAGGCTTTTCTGGAAAACAGATAAAATCAGACTTGATACTGTATATACCGGTAAGGCGTTTGCGGCATTTATTGACGAGATAAAAACCGGTTTCAGTAACAATTTACTGTTTTGGAATACAAAAAATTCCCGTCCATTACCTGCTGAAGCTTTTGAGCAGGATTATCATCAATTGCCTCCTCAGCTACATGAATATTTTAACAGGTAAAATGAATATTGTTTTACTGTAGTAAATAACTCGTCAAAACTGTTTGTATCTGAGTAAGTTGGTCATTAACTTTAACGGAAAAACCTTTAGAAGCTATTGTTTTGGAAATAAAAATGAAAGACTTAGGTAATTAACACTGTTTTTGCATCAAGGATCAGACTGGAGTTATTTTAACAGGTCAGTAATTTATTAGCAATGATGGGTTTTGTAGAAGAACGAGTTCTGAAATCTCGGTTTAATTTGCATATCTGCATATTAAACCCTGATATAACCATATTAAAACAAATAAGCGTGAATAATGAAATCTGAAATTTTGATATCTGTTGTTATTGTGAATTATAAGGTTCCTGAATGTTTGCTTGATGCGCTTCGTTCTCTTCGGGAAGCAGATCTTTATGAAAAAATTGAGATTATTGTAGTGGATAATGCTTCTAATGATAATTCACAGCAACTTGTCAGTACAGCGTTTCCTGATGTAAACTGGGTTCAGCTAAAATATAATGTTGGATTTGGGAAAGCATCTAATATTGGTGTTAAAAACGCCCAGGGCAAATATGTACTACTTTTGAATCCTGATACGGTAGTTGCAAAAAACACTCTTTCTGTTACACTTAAATTCATGAATGAGCATCCCGATGCTGGTTTGATAGGACCTAAAATTCTAAATCCTGACGGTACTCTTCAGGCAAGTTGCCGCAGGAGCTTTGTAACTCCCTCTGTGGCTTTTTACCATTTTTCAGGGCTCAGTCAGTTATTTCCTAAAAGCAGACGTTTCGGCAGGTATAATCTTACATATATGGATCCAGATGTTGCAGCTCAGGTTGACGCTGTGTCAGGATCATTTATGTTCCTGTCAAGAAAACTGTTTGCAGAAATCGGTGGATTTGATGAGCAGTTTTTTTTATATGGTGAAGATCTTGATTTGTGCTGGAGAATCAGGAAAAAAGGATATGAAATCTGGTATAATCCTGATACCCAGATAGTTCATCGTAAAGGAAGAAGTTCTGCAAAAAATATTTTACGTTCTCAAATTGCTTTTTATGAAGCAATGATTCTGTTTTTTGAGAAATACCGTCATACTCATGGCCGTTTTTTCCCGGCGTGGCTGATTATTATTGGTATTCTGTTTCAGGCTGCGATAACAATTGGAAAGAAAATGGTTAATCATTTTCTTGCAGTATTTATTGATCTGGCAATTATCAATACTTCTGTTTATGTTTCATTCTTTCTGCGGTTTATTAATTCTAATAACCCATATCAGGGTAACGCTGTATTATCTGTGTACGGAATACACTTTCTGCTCTCTTTTTGTTTTATTTTTATGTTTTCATATAACGGGATCTATTCAAAAAAGCGGTATTCCATTACAAATGTATTTTCATCCGGACTCCTTGCCTCGCTCCTGTTTTTTTCAAGTGTATATTTTGTCAAATCATTGGCATTTTCGAGAATCGCATTTGCAGTTTCATCCGCTGTCATACCTTTTTTACTGGTTGGATGGCGTGGAGTTGTCAGCACCATGAAAGGTTTACAACAGCTTATTTATACTCCCGACAAAATTCTTATTATTGGAACCGACAGGGTCGCTTCAATGGTTATCAGAGATGTGGAAGAAAAAAAAACAGGAAAAATTGTTGGTGTGTTATCCTGTGAAAAAAGGTCTGAAGCAGGAGAATTTGAGGGTTATCCGATATTAGGAGATTTAGATGAAATAAAAAAAGTCTTTAAGACCAATAAAATTGATATGATCCTTATTGCCACTAATGTTCCATGGTATTCAAACGTAATAGAGGTATTATCTACAGAAAAAGTAAAAGACATCACAATAAGATGGGTGCCTCATGAATTTTTCGAGAAAGCTCCCGAAGAAATTGAAGGTGTGATATCTCTTCAGGATTTTTCAATTTAACATTCAGACAGGATTTTTAAATTGAATCATGTATATCTTTTGGAGCAACAAGCATCAATATACAGTTTAGAGATTCCATTATAACAGCAAAATGATTCAAACACCATTCACCCCATTTTCTTATCCATGCTTACAATCAAAACAAGGTCTGTTTCGGAATGTGCCGGGAAGGGAGAGGGGCTTGGGTAAGGAACTATTTATCTTAGATACAAAACAAATAAGTTACACAATAAATTACTTTAATAACATAACTGATTTTGATTAAAAAAATCAGTGCAAGTCAGATGTAAAAATCGCGGAATATTATAAAATCTGATTGGTAATGTAGTTGCTGAATACTTTTCATGCATGTTAAAGGTTTTTAATTAAAAGTTTAAGATGTTTCAGGTTTAACTGCTTATTATTTGCCGAATTATATAAATGGGATGACGATTGCCTGAAGAGAGTAAAATATTTATATCGCCTCTGGATAGACTGTGAGTAAACATGCCTAAATTATTTGATCTGATACCGGAAAAAGCGAAGAAAGAGCTTCTTGAAGAAGCAAGGAAAGCTGGAAAATCTGAAAAGAAAAAACAAAAGAACAGGCATTTCAGAGACCGTCATGGGAATGCATTTTTGAAAGTACCTGATTTTGTCGCACTTGATGTAGAAACTACAGGTTTGGATTTTAAAAAAGACCGAATCATTGAAATAGGGGCGATTCGTTATATTAACGGTGCGTTCGGGGAGGAGTTTTCAACTTTTATCAATGCTGGAATTGATATTCCGCAACATATTACCGATCTGACTGGAATTGAAAAAAGTCAGACAATATCTGCGCCATCTTTTGGTGAAATCGCAGACAAACTGATTGAATTTATTGGAAAAAGGCCTCTTTGTGGGCATCAAATAGAATTCGACCTGACTTTTATCAATGAAGAACTAAAAAGAATCGGGAAGCCGGTGCTTTCTATACCGCTTCTGGATACAGCACTACTGTCCAGAATACTTTTGCAACAAAGTCAGCGGTTTTCATTGAAATCAGTTAGTGAGTTTTTAAATGTGACGCTTGACAACGCACACAGGGCACTTTACGATGCAAGAGCTTCGGGTGAAGTTGCCGTTAAGCTTGTCCCAAAGCTTGCAGAACTCCCTGCTCACATTCGTCAGACCATGGCAGCCTGTTCCCCGGGATCACTTTTTAAAAATATGATAATCAAAACCCTGGGGAATCTAAAACCATCAGTGAGGGTTGGGGTTCAGAGAAACTATAAACAGAATAACAAGCTTTCGTTTCCTGATGAGTTTAAGCAGATCGAAAAAGCCAGTGTTTCTGAGATGTTTTTTGATAACGGATTGTTAAAAAAGAATTTTGAATTATTCAAACCCCGGGAATCACAGAAAGAGATGGCACAGGAGATTGCAGATGCATTTAACACTCAATCAATTCTTGTTGCTGAAGCAGGTACTGGTATTGGGAAAACTCTGGCATATCTTCTACCATCTGCATTTTGGGCAATCAAAAATAAGTGTAGAGTTCTTGTTTCAACACGTACACGTAATTTGCAGGATCAACTGATAATTAAAGATCTTCCCCTGGTAGATAAAATAACAGATAACAAATTAAAATACAGTGTGTTAAAAGGGCGTTCAAACTACATATGCTTAAATCGCTGGAAGAAACTGCTGTCTGGCGAAATAGGAAATATATCACCACGGGAAAGATTCGCAATTCTTCCTCTGATTCCCTGGGTTGAAACGACACAGACTGGGGATATTGAAGAACAGAACCAGTTTAACCCAAAGTGGTTTGGCAAAATCTGGAATCTGATCTCAGCAGAAAGTCATCAGTGTACTGCAAGAAAATGTCCGGAGTTCTCAAACTGTTTTTTTCAACAGGCCCGTATGAGAGCCTCCGGTTCACATATTGTTGTTATAAATCATGCTCTGTTTTTCTCTGATGTGTGTTCAGAAAATTCAATATTAGGGAAAACTGGATCAATAATTTTTGACGAAGCACATCATTTGGAGTCTTGTGGGCATAAGTATTTACGAGTAGAATTTGATACAAACAGATTAAATCTTTTTCTGGATACAATAAATAATCTTGTATTACATGCAGGAGAATATAAAGATGAACCCACGATTTATCGTAACGGTAAAGAACTTAGAACAAATCTGAAACGTTTTAGAAAAAAAGCACAACTGCTGCTTGAAGAGTTAGACAGATGGGCATATTCTAAATCTGGTACTGGGGAATACCAGATAGCGTATAATGAAAATGCTTTTGATTCATTCTCTGAAATTTTACCTTTTGAGCTTGGTATTAATCAAATTACTGACTGTGTTCATTCATTAAAACAGTCCATAACTGGTCATACCGAATCGGAAAAGTTTGAAACGCTTGAAGTTGAAGCGCAATCGTGTTATGAGAAAGCTTCACAGCTAAAAGCTGATTTTCAATACCTCGCAGCAGCAAAAACTGAGGAGCATGTGTTCTGGATTGAGGGTAATCATGGTAAACGATGGACTAAACTGTGTGGAGTTACTTTGGACATTGGCACATTTCTGTCTGATATCTGGGAAAAATGTAATGGAGCTGTCATTTTTACTTCAGCTACATTGTCTGTTTCCGAATCTTTCGATTACTTTAAGCGAGCAGTTGGTTTAGGTGCGCATGAAAAACGCACGGTTACAAGTAGTTTCAAGAGTCCTTTTAGTACTAGTCAGATGATTATGGGAAGTATAAAAAATGCACCGGAACTGGATGATACACGGTATCCTGAATATGTTGCAGAAACAATAACTGACCTTCATTTAGAACTGAAAAAGAACATTCTTGTTCTATTTACAGCAAATTCAATGCTTAAAGCTGTTTGGGAAATTCTCAGGGGACAAAATAGACTCGACAGTAAATCAATTCTTGCGCAGGGAATCAGCGGTACACGACAGAATCTGCTGGAGCAGTTTAAACAGAACTCAAAGATGATATTACTTGGGGCAGACAGTTTCTGGGAAGGTATTGATGCACCTGGTGAGGCTTGTGAGATTGTGATTATACCACGACTCCCTTTTCCTGTACCCACACACCCTGTAACTCAGGCTGTGGCAAAGCGTTTCGAGTCTATTGGTGGCGAATCATTTTTCTCCTACTCTGTACCCGAAGCAATTATTCGATTCCGGCAGGGATCGGGAAGGTTAATCCGGTCACCTCTGGATACAGGCGCCCTGATAGTTCTTGATAGCCGAATAATACACAAAGGGTATGGGAAACGTTTCGTTCGTTCTCTTGATGGAAATTTCATGAACTTCGAAGACATTAAGGACATGGTACTTAATGTCAGAAAGTTTTTTGATTCTGGTATCGGGCAGCAGGAGTCAAATATCAGCTATGTCCCATTGGAGGAAGTATGAGAAAAACACTCATAATAATTGAGGTGTTTGTTTTATTTCTGTTTAATAGTTGTGGAATTTATACTTTCAGTGGATCAACTTTGCCAACATATCTTAAAACAGTTGATATACCTCTGTTTATGAACGAATCCATGGAACCGGATGTTGCTGATGAAATAACTCAACTGTTAAATCAGCAGATGCTTTCCTACAATCTGTTACGTATCGTTTCCGAACGGGGAGATGCAACTATTACAGGAACTGTTACCAGTTACAGTAATACACCTTATACTTTTGGGGCATCTGCTGCTAAACAGGTTGATGTTGAACAGTATATGGTGTCGGTTACTGCTAATGTGCAGTTCATCGATAACCAGAAAAGTAAACCATTGTTTGAAGGCTCTGTTACCGGTGAGGGTACTTATGATTTTAAAACCGAAACAGAAGAAACAGGAAGAACCAAGGCTGTAAATGATCTTGTTCAGAGGGTGTTACAAAATACAATTCAAAGTTGGTGATTTATAACAAGTTAACGAATGTCTGCATTAATTGAAGTGTATCTCGACTCAACCGAAATTTGTAATTTGATCCAGCATTACTGATAGTTTTTTATGTTTAACTATTTGAGGACTAATGAGTTATGAACTTTTTAAAAATGGAGGGTACCGGAAACGATTTTATCTTGACTCATGAAATTGAATCCGAATCCATAAAAGATATTCTAAAAACTATTCCATCCATTTGTAATCGAAAGACGGGAGTTGGTGCAGATGGTGTGATCTTTATACTGCCATCATCTTTGGCAGATTTCAAAATGCGAATATTCAATAGTGATGGTAGTGAAGCGCAGATGTGCGGAAATGGAGCCCGATGTTTCAGTTTATATCTTAAGTTGTTAAATTTAACTAAGTTAGATAAAATATCCATTGAAACTGAAGCAAGTGTAGTGATTACAAAATTTATAAATGAAAATATGATCAGGGTAGATATGGGCAAACCGGTTCTGGAAGGATCAAAGGTTCCGGTCAGCTTTTGCGGACACCCTGTAAAAAGAAGGCAGATATCAGTCGGCAACAAGATATTTAATTTTACAGCAATTTCTATGGGTAATCCCCATGCCGTTATATATGCTGATGAGCTTTCTGATGAACTGGTTTTAGATTATGGACCTCAAATTGAATGTCACCCCTGTTTTCCTCAGAAAACAAATGTTGAATTTATTAAAGTATTGTCAGAAAAAGAGATAGCCATGCGTGTCTGGGAAAGAGGCTGTGGTGAAACCCAGAGCTGTGGAACAGGTGCATGTGCAAGCGTAGTGTCTGGTATCATTAATGAATTACATGGCAAAGATATTTTGGTTCATTTGCCTGGGGGTGAGTTGCAGGTTCAATGGAATGGTAGTGAATCGGACAGTGTGTTTCTTACTGGTCCGGCGAAGAAAGTTTTTGAAGGAAAAATCAGTATCCCAGTGGATTTGAATTCTTAGCTTGGTAAATTACACTAAGTTATTATTATCAAGGCAGTTACAAAATAAATATACAAGTAGATGGGGTTATGTCCGAATCTTGTATTTCCTTATTCATTAACACCTTATCTATTATAAAAAGAAATTTAAAAAACGGGAAATAATGAGTATTTTTGAAACACTGATGCTTGTTTGTTTTGGTGTAAGTTGGCCTATATCAATCATTAAAGCATTAAAGACAAAAACAGTTGCAGGTAAAAGCCCTGTATTCATGATCATTGTAATTTCAGGATATGCAAGCGGTATTATGCATAAACTGCTTTATTCGCATGACTGGGTGACCATCCTTTATGTGATCAATTTTATTCTGGTCTCGACAGATCTGTTTCTATATTTTCATTACTCTAAAAAGATAGAAACAGTGAATAAAAATTTATAGTTTTATGGTGCTGAAGCCCACGGGCAGTTTGTTTTTGGCTGAATAGTATTTGGATATAAAAGCAATAGTACAGAATCAAAGTATATTATCTAAAAGATGTTATTGTTTTTTGAGGTCTTTTCATCTATCTTGTTTTAGTAATATTGGGATTCTTCAAGGAATTTTCACATTGCAGATTTTTCCAAATGTTTGCATGTGGGTTCCGACCAGATATAAAAGATTGGTTTTCAGGTTTTCAATGAAGCGCTTAAAATAACATGGCTGTACGTTACGAAACTCCGGTAATTAAACTGGCAATTGAGAGAAAACTTGTTACGCCTGTTCAGCATCAGCAATGCAGGGAACTGGTTCGTAAAAGCCGGCGAATAGGATTGAATACTTCAATTGAAGAAATACTGATAAAGCAGGGTTTTATAACCAGGGAGCAGATTGAGGAATTAACTGAAATATCGCGTCTGGGTGAAACGGGTGATCTTTTTGCCGGATATCGTCTTCAGAAACTTATTGGTAAAGGCGGAATGGGTAAGGTCTATTCTGCTGTTCATGAATTTACCAATCGAAAAGTTGCCATTAAAATCCTTAATTACTCCTACACTAAAGATGAGACAAATGTAGCCCGGTTTTTTCAGGAGGTGCGTGCCCTTGCGAAACTGAATCATCCTGGAATCGTTACCTTGTATGATGCTGGGAAGGGGGGGAGACGTTATTATTTTGCAATGGAATTGGTTGAGGGTCCGTCACTTGATCAGTATGTAAGAGAAAAAAAAAGATTACCGGAAAACCAGGCACTGGCAATTACAAAAGCTGCAGCAGAAGCATTAGGGTATGCTCATAAAAAAAATACCATTCATCGGGACATAAAACCTGAGAATATCATAATTGATGATTCAAATGTGGTAAAAGTTACTGATTTTGGCGTGGTTATGCATACTGATGATGACCATTTGACACTTACCAGAGAAGGCTACATGGTAGGTTCCGTACATTTTGCATCACCGGAACAAGTTGAAGGAAAAAGAGATATTGATGGACGATCAGATATCTATTCATTAGGTGCAACGCTCTATTTTATGTTAACAGGCCGGACTGTATATTCCGGTAAAAATGCTCAGGATATATTAATAAAACATGTGGCCGGAACTTGGATTTCACCCCGAAGATACAACAAAAATATTTCGATTGGTACTGTGCGTATCATCCGAAAAATGATGGTTAAAAACAGAGATAAACGGTATGGTACAATGGAGGCAGTTATTGATGCTATCAATGGTAATTCCAAACTTATGAGAGTTGTTGTAATCATTCTAAAAATTGCAATAATTTTAACTCTTGTCGGTGTTGGTATTGGTGCAGAACTGTTTTTCAAGGCTGGCAGTTTATTATTGAATATGAATTAACGAATGAGCGGTTTGTTGTGCTGCGATTCCGAAGAATGAGTTTACCATCGATTGAGATTATTCAGTATCTTGAACACACGGAAATATGTCCATGATCTGGATGAAAGATTATTTCTGAGATCTTTCAAATAAAGTGTAGCAACAACCAATTCATCTTTAAAAATGGCTTTTCGGGCAAAATGGTATAAATAAAAACGGTTGTCAGGATAAAATCTGTTCCACTCGGTTTTAAAAGTGCTTTCGCTAATTTGACCTATGTAAAATTTCGCAATCAATCTTGGTATTGGAAAAGGGTGATCGGCTTTTGCAACAAAATCAAAGAGGGAATCGCTTTTATGTGATGAGTCGCGGTAAATAAGTTCACCGGTTTTAATAGCTGCCATCCACGGTATTGGTGATGATTTGGAGCATTCACGAAACACCTTTTGGTAAATGGTTATTGCATCTTTATACTGAAAATCATATTCATATATTCCGGCGAGTTCCATCCATGCATTCCAGACACCTTCAGAATTGAGATGTGCTGTAATACACTGGTCGAATATTTCACGGGCTTTACTTTTTTTGCCTTTATCAAGGTAAGCCCGGCCCAGGGCAGTTTTTGCAGCAACTGCGATATCAATGTCTGTAGAGTGGATATTTATGATATCTTCAGCAATAATTATTGCTGAATCCGGTTTGGAGTTATCCAGATAATAATCAAGCAGGCTTAAATAGAGTTTCCCCCAACTTTCAGGATACCTGATATACTGATCCATCAAAGTTTTGATTTCTGCGTAAAGGAGGTTCGGGCGATTCTGTTTTAGAAAAGAGTGACTTCGAAGAATAGTTGAAGTCATTGCAGAGATGTTTACAGGATTTGATGGATATTTATTAGCGAGCATTTTGAATATGCTGTCGGCAGCATCAACTTTATCCGTTTTACTAAAAATAATCCCTTCAAGAAAATATTTGAATGCCAAAACAGATTCATCTCTGCTTTTTATTAAATCGTTTTTATTGAGCAGCTCGAGGGCTTCATCATAACGATTAAGACGAACAAGGCAATCTGCTACTTTAATTTGAATTTTTTTCGCCAGAGCTGCGTTGTTAAAATCCATTATTAAGCTTCTGTACTCATCGATGGCAGCCTCAAAGTCACCTTTGTCAAAAAATCTGTCTGCGATGAGAGTCGGGCTGGGTGCTCTTGGAGTAGCGCGGCGATATACTTTAATGTTATCAAATGCTGCAGTACCATTTTTTACAAAAAAACCAAATCGCTCGTGACCTTTCCCTAATGGAGGCAGATAATCCCAAACTTTGCTTACGATTTTACCATTAATGGAAAACGTAATTGAGTTCTGGATACGTTCGATTTTAATATGATTGGTTTTGTTAAAGTTTATTTCGGGTGATTGAATATCCTGAAATAAAAACCGGCATCCTGGAAACATGATGCCATGCTGGGCTTGTCCATTATTATTTAGTACAAAAGAGTAACCGCTGTCAGGGTGATCGCCAAAAATAAATATCCCTGCATTGAAAAGATCCATTGTGTCTGCACTAACATCACACTCCAAAAGAATATCCCGATTAAACTGTTTTTCAAAACGGGCAAAAGCAAGACCGGAAAACTGCTTACCAATCAGTTTACCATCTTCTATTCTCCAGGAGATATCGTTCGGTGAAATTCCGTTAAAGAGAAACCACTCTTCATTATCATGTTTAGTATTAAATTTGGTGGTATAAATAAGCTGCCAGTGAGACTGGCCTTTTTTGTCCTGAATGTATATTGATAATGCAAATATCAGTACAAATAATATAATCAGGTTGCTGATAACAATCGGAGCCCAGTTTTTTTTTGTAAAACAGCGAATCTTTGACCACAGTGATGGTGGTTGAGCAAGAACTATTTCACCTTTTTGGTACCTGTTAATATCAGCTTTGAACTCCTCCATCGATTGATAACGATCTTCAATATCTTTTGCCATAGCTTTCAAGGTAATAGCTTCTATTTCTGCAGGAAGCCAGGGGACCAGTTTGCGTGGAGGTATTGGTGTTGCTTCCATCACATTTATGGTGGTTTGATGAAGATTGCGTTGGTCAAGATAAGGGTTTTTAAATGTAAGCATCTCATAAAGCATGATACCAAGAGAGCAGATATCGCTGCGATGATCAACAAGTCCGCCAAGAAGTCGTTCCGGGGCCATGTATGAAGGAGAACCCATTATTTCGCCGGTCCGGGTAATTCCTTCAACATCATCATTCTCAAGTGCTTTAGCTAATCCAAAATCAATAAGCACCGGGGTAATATGGTCTTTCATAATCACATTATTAAGTTTAAGATCCCGGTGAATGATTCTTTGGCTGTGTGCATAGGAGAGTGCATCAGCAAGTTGTGATATAATTTCAAGTACATCTACCAGCTTTGGTTTTCTGAAATTAAGGAAATAGTACAGATTTTTGCCTGGAATGTAATCCATGGCGAGATAATAGATGTTATTCTCCACTGCTACTTCATGAATACTGACTATATTGGGATGGTTTAATTTTGCAATGGCGTGGGCTTCAGTTAAAAAACGTTCTACAAAGCGACGGTTTATTGTAATATTAGCTGGCATTACCTTAAGGGCAACTTCCCGGTCCAGATCGAGTTGAAGTGCTTTGTAAACAACAGCCATCCCGCCTCTGTCTATTTCTTCAATAATCCGGTATTTTCCAATTTCTGACCCAACCGGAAGGAATGTCCGTTCAATAGATGCAAGCATATTGCGAATACGGATATTTCCTTTTTCAAGATTCTTTTGAAATTTGTTTCCACTATTTGTATTCATATTCATAATTACTTTGATTATTTGATTCTGTATCTATAATACTAACCATTTTTAGCTTTTGCAATGATCTGTAACATTTATTTTCCCAATAAAAGATTTTTGGTTTTGGGAATAAAGTTGTTTCCTGTAAGAAAATTATTTTCGGCAGGTGTGGTGTGAAGACGAACTTGTGAACAGGTCCTGTACACTGTAGACAGTAACGGTATATAGTTTAAATATATTATAACAGGTTATGTATTAATAGGATTAAAGAGATTTTTTAAAACTGTTAGTTGGATGGATTCATAAATTGTTAATATAACAGTTATCTTAATCATGAACATATGAATACTTCAAAAATATTTACAAAAGTGTTTTCCTGTTTCATGACTGATAAATGTACTAAAAGGTACATCGCAAGAGTTCTGGCTGGAATAATGTTTTCGTCGTTGTTTTTACAGCTCTGTTATGCCCAGGCCGACAGTACGGAATGTTTCCCTATGGTTAAAATTTATAGAACTGGCTTCGGATCTCATCAGATATGTTTAAATAATTTTAAACAGGCGCCTGATTCATGTGTAGACCTTACAATCGCATTTCCTGGTATGGGAGTGGATCTGTTATTTCATCGAAACAGGGAAAATCCATGGAAATATATCGGAATAGAAAGCAAGCAGACTGATATTGTTGCATCGGTTAAAGTTGAAATTTCAGATAACCAGAACGGGGTTTTCAGTAGTGCAGTAATAACTGTTGATTCAGCAGAAGATTCTCTGGGAGAGAAAATCGCGGTTTTACAGTTTTCGGGTGACAGGATTTCACACCAGGATAGTTTATTATCCATTGATTATACAATAAGTGAGTACAGATATCTTTGTATGAAACCTGTTAAAGTTATTACAGACAGAAAATTTACCTATCCTCCAGGCTATATGAGACGTGACCAGAGGCTTAATCATCCTGAATTATCAATGTTTCATTGTGGAAAAGGTGTACGTATGCCACAATCCAATTCTTTATGGGAGCGGGGCCTGATGATTGTTAAGTATAAAGTTCTTCACCCGCCAGAACTTCTCTTTGACAATCCGGAAAAAATTGAAAAGCAGGAAGCCTGGAAAAACAGGTTTAAAAAAAGACCTGAAAAAAAGAAAAAGGAAAAGAAACGTTCAGGTTTGATTAAAATTCATCCTTTATAAGCAGGTTTATGGTTTGCGATTTATACCAGACCTGACATGTACCCGTGTTTGTTGTATGAAATTGATGGCCTGAAATGTGCTTACAAAGACTTGTTTTAACCTGAATGAAGAGGAATAATTGACGATAAACAGGCAGGTATGAGCCTTTTGTGCAAATTTCCCATAAAAAGATTCGTGTAAAGGAATCGCTACTGTTCAGGTTTAATGTAGGTTTGTGTTATGATAGCAGAATTTTACCAATATGGAATTGGTAAAAGGTAAAGGTAGCAATTAAAAATGATTAAGTTTAACAGCAGGCGCAGGTTTTTGGTGGCTTTGGTTCTGCTGGCTTTGATTTTTCTGTTTGACACCTTTATTACTTCGAATTTTACAATATGGTTTCTGTATGTTCTTCCGGTTCTGTTTCTGACAGAGAATTCAGGTAAAACGATTTACATGATTTCTTTGGCAGCAACTGTTATGATGATAGCTGGTTATTTTTTGTCGTATTCACTACCGTTACCTTTTTACAGAAGATTGGCAAACAGGGGGTCGGGGATTATAGTAGTCTGGATTACTGCGTTTCTGGTTAGATTGTCATCAAACGCAATGGAAAAAGCAAATGCCAACCAGAGACACCTGAGGAAATTAATCGATATACTGCCTGTAGGAGTTGTTTTTCTGAATCTGCAAAAAAGGATTGTAATTGCAAATCACAGCGCAGTCTTAATCTTCGGCAAAATAAATCCAGGTTCCCAATTTTACCCTGCTGAGTAGTATACATTTTATAATTATGAGGGTGAAGAATTGAAACCTCAGGATTTATCCTTGATTATTAATTTAAATGGTAGTGAATTATTTCATAACACAGTACTAATCAAATTAAAGAACTCCAGCAAGAAGATACTGACAGTGGATTCCGTAATGGTTAGAGGAGAAAATGGCAAAATAATAGGCACCATAAATGTGTTCACAGATATAACTGAAAAGACAAGGCTAGAACAGGATCGCGAACGGCTTGTTGCTGAATGGAAAGCCATGATTAATGCCTTGCCCGACGGGATTATTGTATATAATAAAGATACCACGATAAGGTTTATTAATGATATCGCTAAAAAAATTTTTGATTTTAAAAATGAAGATTTAAGGAAGACATTATCTGAACGGATGAGAAAATACATGATCAAGAATGTAAACGAGAATGAACATCTGGCGTTTGAAGAGTTGTTTGCTAAAGCAATGATCGGCGAGATGGTCCATTCTAAAATATTCAAACTGGATGTCGGTAATCAAACGCACTGGTTATCATTGAGTTCAGCCCAGGTAAAAACAGAGGAAGGATTTATTACAGGTATTATAATAAGTTTTACTGATATAAGTGAACTGATTAAATTGCAAGAAAGTCTGGTTGAAAGTGAAAACCGTTTTAGAAGTATGTTTGAATTTAATCGTGCAATTATGTTGCTTATTGATCCTGTAAACAGTTGCGTTTTAGATGCGAATCAATCTGCGCTTCAATTTTACAAGTATTCAATGGAAGAAATAAAA